>Ga0105055_10003870_pt1 | contig 22345 bp, 21 predicted proteins | sample BON03_FD_78090 | JGI IMG/M metagenome (GOLD analysis project Ga0105055, IMG submission 78090) | Freshwater microbial communities from Lake Bonney liftoff mats and glacier meltwater in Antarctica - BON-03 | ecosystem: Environmental > Aquatic > Freshwater > Ice > Glacier meltwater | place: Lake...
AATGTCGGAAAAAGAGAAGAAACTGACGGCATATCACGAAGCAGGTCATGCCATTGTGGGCCGTTTGGTGCCGGAGCACGATCCGGTTTACAAGGTGACCATTATTCCGCGCGGCAGAGCGCTGGGTGTCACCATGTTTCTGCCAGAGCAGGACAAATACAGCATTTCTCGCAAACAACTGGATAGCCAGATGGCCAGCCTGTTTGGCGGGCGTGTGGCTGAAGAGCTGGTTTATGGTATAGAAAATGTCACCACAGGTGCATCGAATGATATCGAACGTGCTACCCAGATCGCCAGAAATATGGTTACTCGCTGGGGACTTACGGAAGCTTTGGGCCCGTTGGCATACTCGGAAGATGAGGATGAAGTGTTTCTGGGCCGTTCTGTTACGCAGCACAAGAATGTATCGGACGAAACTGCCCGTAAAATTGATATAGAAATTCGCGTACTTGTCGACACGGCACATGAAAGGGCCATGGAATTGGTCGTTGCTAATCGAGATAAGCTTGAGCTTATGACTGATGCTTTGATGAAATACGAAACTATCGATACCAAACAGATTGATCAGATCATGGACGGCAAGATTCCTGATCCGCCTGAAGGGTGGGATGATAGTAACTCTGATGGCGGGGCGCCGGCAGGAAAGAAAAAGGCCGAAGCGGACAATGAAAGTTCAAACGACGCCGCTATCGGCGGGCCGGCTGAACAACTTTAGAACCGTTTGGCCGGGTAACTTACTGGTACTTAACCTGAATACAGCGCTTTCCGGCGCTGTTTTTTTGTCTGAAGATTGATAAATATGGATCTAAAAAATCGCACATTGGATTGTGCCGGCCGTAAACTGAAACTGGATCGTCCTCGCATTATGGGCGTGCTGAACCTGACGCCGGACTCATTTTCTGACGGTGGACAATGGTTGGCAGTTGCGGATGCCATTCGCCGCGGGCTTGAGATGCAGGATCAGGGTGCTGACATCATTGATGTTGGTGGAGAGTCTAGCCGGCCCGGTGCAGCTTCGGTTTCAATTCAACAAGAGCTTGATCGCGTTTTGCCGGTCATCGAAGCACTGTCGTCGCGGCTTGATGTTCCGGTATCCATCGACACCAGTAAACCGGCAGTCATGCGCCAGGCGGTTGCTGCCGGTGCCGGTATGATCAACGATGTTTTCGCCTTGCGTCTGGAAGGGGCATTAGCCATGGCGGCTTCGTTGTGTGTACCCGTTTGCCTGATGCATATGCAGGGCGAACCGCGGGTAATGCAAAACAAGCCGGTGTACACAGATGTGGTTGCGGAGGTTAAGCAATTCCTGTTAGAGCGCGCATCTAAATGTGAAAAAAGTGGCATCGGCAAGCAGAATATTGTGCTTGATCCCGGCTTCGGATTTGGTAAAACGCTGCAAAATAACATCGATTTGTTCAAGGCCTTGACGGAATTGGTGAAACTGAATTATCCGCTTCTGGTCGGTGTATCACGTAAGGCGATGATCGGTAAGATAACCGGCAAGGATATGGCAGGGCGTGTTCCAGGTTCAGTGACTGCTGCTGCAATGGCAGCTTTATCAGGTGCTGCAATTTTGAGGGTGCACGATATTGCTGAAACCTGCGATGCACTGAAAGTAGTCACTGCGCTGCAAGCAGTGGAAGGGTAAAATGCCGGCCATGAAACAAAAATATTTTGGCACCGATGGAATACGCGGCCGGGTAGGTGAAGCGCCTGTTACTGCAGACTTTATGCTGCGTTTAGGGCGAGCAGCCGGCACCGTATTGTCCGGAAACGATTCACGCTCTGTCGTTATTGGCAAAGACACCCGCATTTCCGGGTATATGTTCGAATCAGCGCTGGAAGCAGGGCTGGCAGCAGCCGGTGCCAACGTGGCGCTGCTGGGCCCGATGCCAACTCCCGCGATAGCCTATCTGACCAGAACTTTACACGCATGTGCAGGGATTGTGATCAGCGCCTCTCACAATCCGTATTATGACAATGGCATCAAGTTTTTTTCCGCAGACGGCGAAAAGTTACCGGATGATGTGGAGCAGGCCATTGAGGCCGAAATTGACAGGCCATTTATGACCGTCGATTCGCAGCGGATGGGCAAAGCCGTGCGCATTGAGGATGCAGCTGGCCGTTATATTGAATTTTGTAAAGGCACGATTCCTTTCAGTGTGATGCTTCGCGGTCTCAAGATCGTGGTGGATTGCGCCAACGGGGCAACTTACAAGGTGGCGCCTGCCGTTCTGGAAGAACTGGGCGCAGATGTGGTGACCATTGGGGCCGAGCCAGATGGCCTGAATATCAATAAAGCCTGTGGGTCTACCTACCCGGAGTTTGTCAGCCGCGCGGTCTTGGAACACAAAGCGGATGTTGGTATTGCGCTTGATGGCGATGGTGACCGGTTAATCATGGTGGATGCCTCAGGAAACACCGTTAACGGCGATGAGCTGCTATATATTCTGGCAGCTGCACGTCAGGACAGCGGTGAGTTACGGGGTGGAGTAGTGGGCACTGTGATGAGTAATTTCGGCCTGGAACTGGCCTTGAAACAGCGCAAAATACCATTTATTCGTACCCCCGTCGGTGATCGCCATGTGCACCGGGCGTTGGTAGAAAAAGGATGGACTCTGGGCGGCGAAGCCTCTGGTCATTTGCTCTGTCTGGACAGAACCAGTACCGGTGATGGCATTGTCAGTGCCTTGCAGATACTGGAAGTGATGGTCACAACTGGCAAAAGCCTGAGTGAATTAGCAGGCGACATTCAAAAGTTGCCACAGGTCATGATCAATGTTCCCGTTAAGGGGCAGGTCGCTGATATGGGTGATTCTGAAGCCATTAGTAAAGCGGTTAAATCAGTACAATCCCGGCTGGGCGATACCGGCAGGGTTATTTTAAGAGCCTCAGGAACAGAGCCTTTAATTCGGGTAACTCTGGAAGGCTCGGATGAAGAACTGGTTAGAAACCTGGCGGAAGAGCTTGCCGACATTGTCCGAAACGAATTATCCAATTAATAATTATCCTCACAATATAAATTCAGTCTGGCGACTTGCAAACTTCATAATCTGTCCTATAGTTAATTCACAGGACTAAAGGTTCATTCAATATGCATATATTGTTTTGACGATTTAGTCAGGGATTTGGGATTGAACACGCTTTAACCCGGGGGGCAGCTGACTATCGATCACAAAAACCCGGGAACTTCCGGTAAGTCGGTATGCTCGATCTCACTCAATGGTGTTTTGTCAGCTCAGGATAGTTTGAGCGTCTTCATCAAGGCGGATAATGGTAGTTTCGTCAGTGCTTTTCCTTTTCTACTCTTTCTTTTTTAAGGGCTGCTAAGTTAGTGTTTGGTGTTACTGTTTAAACGTCACAAATTTTTCCAGAGGCTCTTTGCCAATCACCGGAACCATGGCATTGTTGTCTGGGTAACCCGCAACAATGATCATATAAGCGCGCTCTTCTTTTGGCCGCTCCAGCAGCTTGTTCAGGAACTTCATCGGACTGGGTGTATGTGTCAGCGTGACCAAACCGGCGTGGTGCAAAGCGCTGAGCAGGAAGCCGCAGGAAATACCTACAGATTCTGCGGTGTAATAGTTTTTAAAACGATTGCCATCTTTATCAAATGTGAATTTCTTTAAAAATACCACGATTAACCAGGGTGCTTTTTCCAGAAACTCTTTTTTGTCGTCAGTGCCAAGTGGTTCTAGCGCTCGCAACCATTCTTCCGAGGCACGGTGCTCATAAAATTCTTTTTCCTCAGATTCAGCAGCGTCGCGCATTTGGCTTTTCAAGTCAGGGTTCGAAACAACCACATAATGCCAGGGTTGCATGTTGGCCCCGCTGGGTGCGGTTCCAGCAGCTTTTAGGGCGTTTTCAATAATTGTTCTGGGGACCGGTCGGTCTGAGAATTCTCTGACAGTGCGCCGCTGTTTGATCTCCTGGTAAAAACCCAAAGCACAGGCTTCCATTTCTTCTGCTGATTTCTCGGAAAACTCGAGCGGTTTGAAAGACCATTTATGCTTCATAACAACAAATTTCCCGCGACCCATTTAGTTGCAAATTTTAGTGACAAGACTTCGGCTTCAAAAACTAGATAACGTCCAATTCTTTGCCCACTTTGACAAAAGCCTCAATCGCTCGATCGAGGTGATGTTTTTCGTGTGCCGCAGACAATTGCACACGAATCCGAGCTTCGCCTTTTGGTACAACCGGGAAAAAGAACCCGATCACGTAGATGCTTTCGTCCAGCAACCGGGCAGCAAATTCTTGCGCAAGTGGCGCATCGTATAGCATTACAGGAACAATCGGATGCTCCCCGGGTTTAATATCAAAACCGGCAGTCGTCATCTTTTCCCTGAAGTAACGGGTATTGCTTTCCAGTTTGTCTCTGAGTTCTGTTGATTCCGACAGCATTTCAAATACTTTAATCGAGGCGGCAACCAAGGGAGGGGGCAGGGTGTTGGAGAACAAATAAGGCCGGGAACGCTGTCGCAGTAAATCGATGATCTCCTGCCGACCGGTGGTAAATCCTCCGGAACCGCCACCCAACGCCTTGCCAAGGGTGGATGTGAACACATCAACCTTGTTCATCACGTTGTGAAACTCAGCCGAGCCCCGGCCGGTTTTACCCATAAACCCGGTCGCGTGGCTGTCATCAACCATCAACAAGGCATCATAACGTTCTGCCAAAGCGGTGATTTCATCAAGCTTGGCAATGAAGCCATCCATGCTGAACACGCCATCGGTCGCAATTAAACGGGTGCGGCAGTGCCGCGTGTTCTGCAGCGCCTTTTCCAGCGCCTGCATGTCACTGTTTGGAAAGCGGTGACGTTCAGCTTTGCATAAGCGAACACCATCAATGATAGAAGCATGATTCAGCGAATCCGAAATCACTGCATCTTCAGGCCCGAGTATGGTTTCAAATAATCCGCCATTGGCATCGAAACAGGAAGTGTAAAGAATGGTGTCTTCGGTGCCGAAAAATTCCGAAATCGTGGCTTCAAGTTGTTTGTGTATATCCTGTGTGCCGCAGATAAAACGGACAGACGCGAGTCCGAAGCCATGTTCATCCAGGGCCGCATGCGCGGCATCGATGACATCAGGGTGATCCGCCAGACCGAGATAATTGTTGGCACAGAAATTCAACACTTCCTCGCCACTTTCAACCTTGATTTCCACGCTTTGTGGCGTGGTGATGACGCGCTCGGTTTTGTAAAGCCCGGCATCGCGAATCTCTTGCAGGGTGTCTTTTAGTCTGTCCAATGAAACCATTATATTTCTCCGCTCCAATCACATACGATTTTGCCGCTTTTGCCTTCTCGCATCAGGTCAAAACCGGTTTGGAACTCATCAATCGGGATATGGTGGGTCATGGCTTTGTGCAGCGGGAAGCCGGTGAGTACCATTTGTGTCATTTTGTACCAGGTTTCATACATGCGCCTGCCGTAAATGCCGTGCAGTTCCAGGCCTTTGAAAATGATCTGATCCCAGTCCGCACCGGTGCCAGCGGGCAGCAAGCCCAGCAATGCCACACGTCCGCCGTTAAACATATTGTGCAAAAGATCATTGAAAGCGGCCGGTTGTCCTGACATTTCCATGCCAATATCAAAGCCCTCAATATTCAACTCTCTGGCGACATCGCGAATAGACTCTCGTGTTACGTTGATGGTCCGCGTGGCACCCATATCAGCGGCCAATTGCAAGCGATAATCGTTAACGTCACTGATCACAATGTGGCGCGCGCCGACGTGTTTGCATATACCCGCTGCAATGATGCCGATCGGGCCTGCGCCGGTAATCAGTACATCCTCACCCACCAGGTCAAATTGCAAAGCACAGTGAGCAGCATTTCCGAATGGGTCAAAGAATGCGGCGAGTTCGGGTGCGATTTCATCCGGAATGGGCCATAAATTGGTGGCGGGTACACTGATGTACTCGGCAAAAGCACCATCTCGATTCACCCCGATGCCAACGGTATTCGGACACAGGTGGCGTTTTCCCGCACGGCAATTTCGACAATGTCCGCAGACGATATGTCCTTCTGCGGAGACGCGGTCGCCGATTTTATAATCGGTAACGCCCAAGCCCAGTTCGACAATCTTGCCGACGAATTCGTGGCCGATAACCAGTCCTGGTTTGATGGTTTTTTGTGCCCATTCATCCCAATTGTAGATATGCACATCGGTGCCGCAAATTGAAGTCTTCTCAACTTTGATCAAAACTTCGTTGGTATCGGCAATGGGAATCGGTACATCCTCCATCCAGATTCCAGTTGCTGCGTCTCGTTTGACCAGCGCCCGCATGGTTTGGGACATGATCGCTCCTGTCTAGGTTGGTGAACGGAAGCTTGCATTATACGTGAGGGCGGATAGGTCAGGGAATATTGGTCAGGAAAATTTAGAGTTGATTAATTATATTCCAATATGATGGCTAATTTCCGCTCAAAAGTGTATTCTACGCGGTTCGTTAAACACGTATCAGATCAAAGGTTTCCAGATGAAAGGCAAGCTCTATATCAAGACGCACGGTTGTCAGATGAACGAGTACGATTCCGACAAAATGGCGGACGTACTGGCGGCATCTCATGGTCTGGAATTAACCGACTCTGAATTGGATGCTGACGTTATTCTGGTTAATACCTGTTCTATCCGTGAGAAAGCCCAGGAGAAGGTGTTTTCCCAACTCGGACGCTGGAAAAAATTCAAAGCCGATGGTCGCAAAGTGGTGATCGGCGTAGGTGGTTGTGTGGCCAGCCAGGAAGGTGAGGCGATTCTCAAGCGCGCGCCGTTTGTTGATATGGTCTTTGGTCCGCAGACTTTGCACCGCCTTCCCGAAATGATTGATTCGGTGCGGGCGACCGGCAAGCCGGCAGTCGATATATCATTTCCTGAAATTGAAAAGTTCGACAACCTGCCAGCAGCTGGCGCCAAAGGCCCCAGTGCTTTTGTTTCGATTATGGAAGGTTGTAGTAAGTACTGCACGTTCTGTGTTGTCCCCTATACCCGTGGCGAAGAAGTCAGTCGTCCGTTGGATGATGTGGTGGCGGAATGTGAAGGTTTGGCCGTTCAGGGTGTGAAGGAAATCAACCTGCTGGGTCAAAACGTGAATGCATTTGATGGCGTGCTGGATGATGGCAGTCGCGCAGATCTGGCGCTGCTGATTCATTATGTTGCCAGCATTGAGGGCATCGAACGAATTCGGTTTACGACATCACACCCGGTCGAGTTTTCCAGCAGTTTGATTGAAGCTTTCGGGGAAATTCCGGAGCTGGCCAATTATGTTCATTTGCCGGTGCAAAGTGGTTCTGATCGCGTCTTGTCAATGATGAAGCGTGGACACACCGCATTGGAATACCGTCAGAAAATTCGTCGCTTGCGTGAGCAACGCCCGGATATCAGCTTGTCTTCTGATTTTATTGTTGGGTTCCCGGGTGAAACCGAGAAGGATTTTGAGGCAACCATGAAGCTGATCGTCGATATGAACTTCGACCAGAGTTTCAGTTTTATTTATAGCGCTCGCCCCGGTACACCGGCAGCATCGTTGCCTGATGAAACTCCGATGGCGGTTAAAAAAGAACGCCTTGCCAGGTTGCAGGCCCAGGTCAATAAACAGTCACTGGCCATTAGCAAAAGCATGGTGGGTGGTCAGCAACGCATTCTGGTAGAAGGTTTCAGCAAAAAAGACAAAAAGCAATTGGCTGGACGTACCGAGAACAATCGTGTGGTTAACTTTGAAGGCCAGCCGCGGATGATTGGTGAGTTTGTCGATGTCATCATTACTGAGGCTTTGAATAATTCGCTGCGCGCCCGGGTTGTTGGTGTCGATACGCAACCGCAAGGTACTACTGAATCAGCACGCGTGCGTGCCTGAATTTATTTTTGAAAATGGGCTTGAACTTAGGCCCCGATTGAGTCAAAACTTATGAGTCAACGTTTGAATCTGGAACTTGAGCCGGCCGATACCGAGCGCCTGGCCAATTTGTGTGGTCAATTTGATCAGCACCTCAAACAGATAGAGAGCCGTTTACAGGTGGATCTGTTTTGCCGGGGTAATTTATTTACGGTGCAAGGCGAGGCAGGACAGGCGCGGGCCGCCAGTCGCTTGTTGAAGCTGCTTTATGCGTTGTCGGAATCTGAATTGCTGACGCCGGAAGTGATTAATCTGCATTTGCAGGATTCCGGAATCGCCGAATTGACCGTGGAAGGTGATCTGGGCGCGAGTAACCATCCCGATGACATCACCATTATCACCCAGCGTGGTGGTATTCGCGGACGTGGTCCAAATCAAAAATCCTATTTGCGCCATATCAAGAAAAATGCCGTTAATTTTGGTATCGGTCCGGCGGGAACCGGTAAGACATTTTTGGCCGTTGCTTGCGCTGTTGATGCCTTGCAAAGCGACAGTGTTCAGCGAATTGTGCTGGTGAGACCCGCTGTGGAGGCGGGTGAGCGATTGGGGTTTCTGCCCGGTGATTTGAGCCAGAAAGTCGATCCTTATTTGCGGCCTTTATACGATGCGTTGTATGAGATGCTGGGGTTTGACCACGTTACCCGTTTAATTGAGCGCAATGTAATTGAAGTTGCACCGCTTGCATTTATGCGGGGGCGTACCTTGAATGATGCCTTTATTATTCTGGATGAGGCGCAAAACACCACTACAGAACAAATGAAAATGTTTCTGACTCGTATCGGTTTCGGTTCCACCGCGGTGATTACCGGAGATGTGACGCAAATTGATTTGCCGAAACACCAGCTTTCCGGTTTAAAACATGCCCAGAAAGTATTGAAGAATGTTGAAGGCATCACTTTTACCTTTTTCAGTGTTCGGGATGTTGTGCGTCACCCGATGGTGCAAAGAATCGTCAAGGCATACGAACTCGCTGCACAATCCGAACAGTCAGATGACCACTAATTCGTTGGATACCGCATTAGAAGTTCAGTTGGAGATCCAGCGCAACACCGAATCTGATAGCGTTCCAGCAGACAAGCAGTTTGAATTGTGGGTGCGTAAAGCATTGTCAGGCAGGTGCGGGCAAGCAGACCTTGTGATTCGAATTGTAGATATCGAAGAAGCGCAGCAGTTTAATTTGAAGTATCGCAACAAAGACTATGCGACCAACGTGTTGTCTTTTCCGAATGAACTGCCTGAGGGAGTTCCAGCAGAAGCTGCCGGTCACGGGCTCGGTGACCTGCTGATATGTGCGCCGGTGGTGATCGCGGAGGCGCAGCAGCAACACAAACAGGAAAGCGATCACTGGGCGCATCTGACTGTCCACGGCGTACTGCATTTATTGGGCTACGATCACGAAGCAGATCCAGAGGCACTAGTGATGGAAGCCCTGGAAACTGAAATTTTAAATGGATTAGGGGTTTCAGACCCTTACCATGTCCATTAGAGACCGTTTTTCAGTCATAATACCGATATACAGGGCGCAATTGGCGTCGTCATTTATACCAACATGAGCGAAGATCAATCGAGTAACGGTTCCGGGTCAAACACCTGGATGGGACGCATTAGTAAAGCGTTTTCATCTGAGCCCCGGGATCGTGAAGAACTAAAAGTATTAATTAACGAGTCTTGTGAAAAGGGCATTCTCGATGCTGAGGCGGTCGCCATGATGGAAGGCGCACTGGCCATGTCCGAGATGCAGGTCCGGGACGCCATGGTGCCACGATCTCATATGGTGGTTATCCCCCTGGACATACCTCTGGACGAATTCTTACCCATTGTTCTGGAATCCGGTCATTCAAGATTCCCGGTCATCGGTGGGGATCGCGACACTGTGGAAGGCATACTGCTGGCCAAAGATCTGTTGCGCCACTACGCTGAAAAAAGCGGCGAATTGGATTTAAAGTCTTTGCTGCGACCGCCGGTCGTCATCCCGGAAAGCAAACGTTTGAATATGCTGCTGCGCGATTTCCGCTCCAGCCGCAATCATATGGCGATTGTGGTGGATGAATATGGTGGTGTGTCCGGCTTGATTACCATTGAAGATGTGCTTGAAGAAATTGTTGGTGAAATCGACGATGAGCATGATGAGGAAGAAGAGCCGAGTATCAAGTCTATCGGCGCCAATCGTTATCATGTGAAAGCGTTGACGGACATTGAAGAATTCAATGAAACCTTTGAGAGTGATCTTAGTGATGAAGACTATGGCACTGTCGGCGGTCTGATTCTGGCTGAGTTCGGCCGTGTGCCCGACCGTGGTGATGATGTGGTGCTGGCGGACCGTTTTCAATTCAGGGTGATTGCCGCGGACAACCGCCGCATCATCATGCTGGAAATGAACGACCTTGAGGCCGAATAGACGACTTTCTGCCTTAGCGCCCTGTTGCTTACTGCTGCTGGCGTGCTGGTGCGTGCCGGCCCAGTCGCAGACAAGTCCGCAGGCAATACCCACCATTGAACCGCAAGGGACGGAAGCCTGGTTGGTCACATTTGGTCCCGGACAGGCATACTGGGAAAGGTTCGGTCACAATGCAATCTGGCTGCGAGAGCCGGCCACCGGCCTGGACCATACCTTCAATTTCGGTTTCTTTGATTTTGAGCAGGAGGATTTTTTCCTGCGCTTTTTGCGCGGAAAAATGATGTATTTTTCCGTTGCACAACCTGCTGCGCGTGATTTTGACTTTTATCAACAGCAAAATCGCAGTGTCCGTCTGCAGAAACTCAATTTGAGTAGCGCACAATTCCATCGGCTTCGTGACTATTTGCTAACCGAAATCAAACCCGAGAATCGCAACTACCACTACGACTACTATTTGAATAACTGCTCAACACGAATTCGTGATGCGCTGGATCTGGCGCTGGGAGGTGAGCTTGCCGATGCAACCAAAGCCGCACCATCTGAATTGAACTTTCGTGATCAGACCCGCCGATTGACGCAATCACAATACTGGTACTACCTGGGACTGGAGATGGGTCTTGGCTATCCGGTAGATCGGCCCATCAGCCGATGGGAAGATATGTTCATTCCGATGGTGGTGGCAGATGAAGTTTTAAGACTGGACCGATCAACTGGCGCTTCAATCGTTAGTGAGGACTTGCAGCTATATGCATCCACTTTGCCACAGGCCCCATCCATTCCAACCGGCGTCTGGTTGCGTTATCTGATAAGTGGTTTCTTGTTGGCCGGGTTTTATTGGCTGGCAATACGCTTTATGCCTCGCCGGTGGGCTAGCCGCTTGAGCACCAGTTGGGTTCTACTGTTGGGTTGCTGTGGATTGGTACTGGGTTTTTTGTGGTTGTTTACTGATCACTCCGTGACCGTCAAAAATGCAAATGTGTTGCTTTTAAATCCGCTATTGCTGCTGGCGTTGCTGCCTTCTATGCGACACTTTTGTGCGGGTTTGTTGATTGCCGGCGTAGCGATAAGCGCGATATTGTTGTTATTTCCACAGCATCAATACAATGTTGATGTGCTCGCTTTGCTCGCACCATTAAGTTTATCGGTGGCGATTTACTGGTTACGCGCACGAAGAACAGGTGTGGGCTACTGACTCAGAGTTTGAAGTTCAGCTTTGCCGTTGAGCATGTGAATGACAATCAAACGGTTATATTCTGCTTCTTCCATTTCCGCTACATCACAGTTGCATAACATGTCTGCCAACTCTGGAATCGTGTTGCTGTGGCCGACAATCAGAGCATTTTGATGACGCTTTTTCAATTGAGTGATCAGCTTGCTTTGGTCTTTAGGGTCGTAGATTTTTACTTTCAGCCCCAGCTCTTTCGCCAGCGGCGCAGCGGTTTCGCGGGTGCGTTGATAATCACTCGACCAGACATCCCGGATGCCTTTGTCCTGCAATCGTTCTGCAATGTTGTCAGCACGCGTTTTGCCTGCATCAGTCAGGTCCGGATCTTTGCTGTTGTCAGCCACTTTCTCAGCGTGTCTCATCAGATAAAGTGTGTAGTCGCTGCTCGCGCCGGTATTTGTCGCGCAAGCACTTAGTAGCAGGCTGGTTGCAAGCAGGCCGGTCCAACAACAAATCAGAAGCGCGCGCATCTATCGGGCCAACTCGGTGAGCAGTTCCAATTGGTGCTCTTGTGTTAAAGGGTCAATAATCATGTCCAGATTGCCTCCCAGCAATTCTTCCAGCTTGTAGAGCGTCAGTCCGACGCGGTGATCTGTGACTCGTCCTTGCGGGAAATTATAAGTACGAATGCGCTGTGAACGATCACCTGAGCCCACCTGCAATTTCCGGTCTTCTGCCTGTTCACGGGCCTGCGTGGCTTTTTCCTGCTCCAGCAAGCGTGCGCTTAACAGCGACAATGCCCTGGCCTTGTTTTTATGCTGTGACCTTTCGTCCTGACACTCAACCACCAAACCAGTCGGGATATGGGTAACCCTGATTGCAGAATCTGTCGTGTTAACGTGCTGGCCACCCGCGCCCGAGGCTCTGAAGGTATCAATTCGAAGATCAGAGGTGGGTATATCAACACCCTCAATACTATCTCTTTCTGCCAAAATTGCGACGGTACAGGCAGAAGTATGGATGCGGCCTTGTGATTCGGTTTCCGGAACTCGTTGCACGCGGTGAGTGCCAGACTCAAATTTGAGCCTGGAATACGCACCGTGGCCAATTACCCTGGCAATGATTTCTTTATAGCCACCATGTTCACCATCGCTGGTATTAATCACTTCAACCTGCCAATTGCGACTTTCCACGTAGCGGTGGTACATGCGAAACAGGTCGCCGGCAAATAAAGCAGCTTCATCTCCGCCAGTACCCGCGCGAACTTCGATGAAAATGTTGCTGTCATCGTCCGGGTCTTTCGGAAGCAGTAGTACGTTGAGTTGCTTCTCCAGCTTCTCCTGCGTGGCTGTGGCATCCCGCAGTTCTTCATCAGCCAACTCATGCATTTCCTTGTCTTTACTTTTCAGCAGGCTCCGGGCGTCCTCAATGGCCACCATGCTGGCCTGCCATTGTGCCCAGGTGGCAACAATGGGTTCCAGTTGGGAGTACTCAACCGATAAATCCCGGAAGCGGTTCTGGTCCGACATGATTTCAGTTGATGACAAGAGCATTGAAATTTCTTCGTGGCGTTCTTTGGCCCGCTGTAATCGTTGCGCAATGGAAGGTAACAAGCTCATGAATTGTCCTCCGGTTCAAATAACCGGTTTGCAACGCGTAAAAGTTCTTCGTCCTGTTGCTCGGCAGCTTGCCGCAGGCGGGTGGTGGGTAGATGCAGTATACGTTTACTCAAGGTGCTTGCAAGTTGCGTAATCACTTGTTCCGGATCTTTACCTTGTTCTATCTGCCGCAAAGCTTTGGCAGTTAGTTCCTCGGAATTCTCGCGCGCGTGACGGTGCAGCTTTTGCAAATATACCGAGGCTCTGGCGCTATTTAACCAACGCATAAACGCTTCAACTGCAGTATCAACTTCATCGATTGCCGCCTTGGCGGCTTTGCCTCGTTCCTTGAGGTTTTTATCAACCACTTGCTGCAGATCATCAATGGTGTACAAAAATACATTGTTCAACTCAGCAGTTGCCGGTTCGATATCCCGTGGCACAGCAATGTCGACCAGAAACATGGGTTGGTTGCGGCGCTGTTTTAAGGCCGCTTTTATCGATGCCGCACTTACCACTGGTTCGGTACTGGCCGTTGAGCTGATCAAAATGTCCGCCTTGTGCAGCATGGAAGGTAAATCATCCAGGGCAATGGCGTGTGCATTAAACTTTTCAGCCAATTCCTGTGCCCGGCCCAGACTACGGTTGGCAATGATGAGGTGTGAGACGCCTTTGTCATGCAGGTAGCGTCCGCAAAGCTCGATCATTTCTCCTGCACCCACAAGAATTACCGTCTTGCTGGCCAGGTCACCGAATATCTGACGGGCGAGTAACACGGTAGTATAAGCAACAGAAACAGGGTGCTCGCCGATGCCTGTTTTGTGCCTGACTTTCTTGCCAGTCGCAAATGCATGCTGAAACAAGCGGTCCATAACCGTGCTTACCCCATCTGCCTCGCGAGACATCTGCCAGGCTTCTTTTAACTGACCCATGATTTGGGATTCACCCAACACCAACGAATCCAGTCCGCCGGCCACACGGAACAAGTGACGTACTGATGCTTCGCGCTCGTGAACATAACAATGCTTGTTCATTTCAGTATCGGTCAGGCCACCCAGTTGCTGTAGCCATTCGCGCACCCGTGCGCCGGTGCGCTGGGGGCCGATACTATAGATTTCAGTGCGGTTACAGGTGCTTACCAATACCGCTTCTTCCAGTCCGTCCAACAAGCGCAACTCTTTCATCCGCAAGGCGTTGTCTGTCGGGGCGATGGCGATTTTCTCGCGTATCTCCAACGGTGCGGTGTGATGACTGATTCCGGTGATGAGCAATGGCATGATTGTACTGTTAAAAATAAGCGCGCTGATTCTGATGGTCGGTATGCACAAAATCAAGTTTAACAGCAGCCGTCACCCCGAAGAATTCAATTAAATTGAAACTAAGTGCAGTCGGGGATTGGTTCATTGACGGCAAGCAGTTATCCTTTCACTTATGAATTTATCCTATTGTTTCACGAAACGGGTGCCGGGCGCGTTGATTTTCGTCTCGTTGATGCTTTCTGCTTGCAGTGGCACACCAGACAAAATCACACCAGCCGATGAAAGCGCATCCTTGCTGCCTGATACCGGCGCTGTTCAAAGCACGCCGGTCGAGGAACTTAAGCCCACCAATGCAAAAGTAATGGAGCATGTATTTGCTGCCGAGGCTTTTGGCGCCGAGGGTGATTTCTCCTCTGCAGCGTCAGAATACCTTGAAGCTGCCTTAGCTTCAGACGATCCGGAAATAGCGGAGCGTGCAGCCAAAGTGGCAGTGGCATCAGGAGAATGGCAGAAAGTGGCCATGGCTTCGGATCGCTGGGCAGTATTGCAGCCGGAATCTATTGATGCTCTGCAATTGGCCGCAGGTTCACGCTTAAGAGAAGAAGACTACACTGGTGCAGAGTATCAACTCGGGAAATTGTTGAACCTGACCCGCTCAGACCCGACGCTGAGTTGGGAAATGGTGGCGAAGCTTTTGGCATCATCAAATGATCGGGATAAGGCCAACAAAGTCATCACTCATTTAATCGAGGACGCCGATGCTGGTTCAAATCCTGACGCACTGTTTGCACGCAGCACACTGGCTGCTCGTAACGGTGATCTCCAGGGTGCTGCTGATTGGGTACAGCAAGCCATAGATATCGATTCATCACGTGCTGATTTTCTGGCGTGGTCCGGTACTCTGGCAGTCAACCTTAACAACGATGAATTAGCCCTGGAGCGCTATCGCCAGGCCAGGGCTTTGAACCCGTCGGAACCTGGTATTGCGATGGCCTATGCGGAACTGCTCAAGCGTGGTGGTGATTTGGAGTCTGCCTATAAAATTCTTGAAGGCCTGCCGGACATCCCGGAAAAGCGATTCAGCAGCGTTGTGTTTGCGCTGGACGCAGAAGACAAAGCCATGGCGATGGAGATTTATCGTGGTTTTGCAACGGCGCAATATGACGACCCCTCAGAAGCAGCTTTTAATGCAGCCCAAAGTGCCGAACTACTTGAGTTGCCACACGATGCGATTAGCTGGTATGCGAAGGTCGGTGGGGAAAGAGCCTTGCGGGCACAGCTGCGAAGCGCCTTTTTATATGCCGGGTTGGGTGAGCTGGATAAAGCTCGCCAGATTCTGGCGCAGTTGCGAATTGAAGCTGGCGAACTGGTGATCACTCAAAGCTATCAAGCCGAATCCCAGATTCTTAAAGAAGCCAATCGCCCAAAAGAGGCCATGCTGGTGTTGAATGCGGCGTTGCAGTCACAGCCGGATGACGAGGCGCTGCGTTATGAGCGAGCCTTGTTGGCGGTTGATTTACAGCAACTGGATCTGGCCGAAAGTGACTTGCGTCAAATCATCGAAATTCAACCAGAAAATGCGACTGCACTGAATGCGCTGGGGTATACGCTGGTTGACTTGACTGATCGCTACGAAGAGGCTCAGCAATACATCCTTAAGGCTTACGAGTTACAACCGTTGGAGCCCTCCATTATAGACTCTATGGGTTGGTTGGCTTATCGATTGAATCGTCTGGATGAAGCCGAGCGCTATCTGCAATTGGCCTGGGCCAGTACAGAAAGTGCTGAGATTGCCGCTCATCTGGGTGAAGTCTTGTGGGCCAATGACAAACAGGACGAGGCTCGCGAAATCTGGACACAGGGTTTGGACATTGAAAGTGACAATGTGGTGTTACTGGACACCTTGAAGCGGTTTGGCCAATACCCTTGAGAGCCTGGGTTGGACTGGCGCTGGTTGCCGTTTTCCTGAATGCATGTACCGGCCTTAAAACAAAATCGACTGAAATTGCTGATCCGGGCTTATTCAACGAGCGTTCACTGCGGTTATCGCAAATGACTCAATGGAATTTGGCCGGCCGTGTGTCTTTGGATGATGGAGACGATGGCGGTAGCGGCAAACTGAAATGGATCGTCAGCCCGGGATTAAGCACGCTTGATTTTTTTGCGGCCATGGGGCGTGGCGCATGGCATCTGGAGATCGGCGACGATCATGCAATCCTAAGGGATGCGCAAGGCACGCACACAGCGCCTGACGTTCAGACCTTGTTGGAACAACAACTGGGCTGGCCGGTGCCGGTAGAAGCATTGCAGTTCTGGGCCAGGGGATTGTACGCTCCCGGTCCGGTACAAAGCAGTGAGATAGATTCTCAAGGTTTGTTGGTGGGGTTGCAGCAATTTGGCTGGACGATTGAATTCAACCGCTATGATGACGTGCAGGGCGAATTGTTACCTGTTCGGCTGGAGGCCACGCATGGTCAATACCGGGTGAAAATGGCCATTTCCAATTGGCAGCTAGAGGCACCATTCGCCGTAACCAGGTAGTCGGATAATATGTCGCCCGATATTCAGAACGGCCTTAAACCCTGGCCTGCACCAGCAAAACTCAACTTGAGTCTGCATGTGCTCGGTCGGGGAGTTGATGGTTATCACGAGCTACAAACCCTGTTCCAGATTCTCGACTGGGGTGATGAATTGTTGATCAGCCCGAATGAAACCGGCAAGATTACCCGGCATTGCAGCCTGGACAGTATTCCGTATGGTGAAGATATCGCCATCAAAGCGGCGCTGAGCTTGCAGGCACATTGCAAAATCGATCGAGGCGCACACATAGACCTGAAGAAAAATATTCCATTGGGTGCAGGGCTGGGCGGGGGCAGTTCCGATGCGGCTACTGTTTTGTGCGCATTGAACGAATTGTGGGCTTGTGGTCTGGATAAGCAGCAATTGGGAGAGATCGGCCTGGAACTCGGTGCCGATGTGCCGGTCTTTATTCATGCGCACAGCGCATGGGCGCAGGGCAGGGGCGAGAAGCTTCGGCAGGTGTCTTTGGGGCCACGGTATTATGTGTTGGTGTTTCCAGGCATCGAGATTTCTACAGCAGCAGTTTTTAACCACCCGACTGTGAAAAGAGACTCCAGGCGGGTAAATCTGGAGGTGGAAAGTCTGCAAGCAGGCCGCAATGATTGTGAAATTGCAGCTCTGAATATGTATCCAGAACTAAAAAAAATCATGAAATCGCTGGCTCAATGGGGCCGGGCTCACATGACAGGCACCGGAAGTTGTATTTTTTTACCATTTGGGGACAAAAAATCCGCAATCAGGGCGGCATCTGAATTAAAATGCTTATATAATGTCCGCGCTGTCGGTGGTGTCGACAGGTCCGCGTTGCTGGACAGGTTATCCGAATGAGGATGCCCACCATTAAATGAAAATAATTGGGACGTGGCCAAGTTGGTTAAGGCACGTGGTTTTGATCCACGCATTCGCAGGTTCGAGTCCTGCCGTCCCAGCCATTTTCAAAAAATATTGCGATACATAACCAATCAGGAAATGACTAAGTGGCCAGTTCTCCTTTGATGGTATTTGCAGGAAACGCCAACCCCAAGTTGGCCCACAGTATTGCTCGTGAACTAGGCGTTCCAATGGGCAAGGCTTCTGTTGGAACGTTCAGTGATGGCGAAGTCGCAGTTGAGATCATGGAGAATGTCCGTGGTCGGGACATTTACCTGATTCAGCCGACCTGCGCTCCTACCGCTGATAATTTCATAGAACTGCTGGTAATGGTGGATGCGTTGAAACGCGCATCTGCTGCTCGTGTTACCGCTGTCATTCCTTATTTCGGTTATGCACGCCAGGATCGCCGACCGCGCTCCGCACGAGTTCCCATCACTGCCAAAGTGGCTGCGAAAATGATTTCTGCGGTTGGCACAGATCGAGTTGTCACAATTGATCTGCACGCTGATCAAATCCAGGGCTTTTTCGATATTCCGGTGGACAATGTATATGCCTCGCCTTTAACGCTGGCTGATATCTGGCAGCACCAGGGAAGCGAAGGCCTGGTGGTGGTGTCGCCTGACGTGGGTGGCGTAGTAAGAGCGCGGGCCATCGCCAAAAGACTGGATGCTGATCTGGCCATTATTGACAAGCGCAGGCCGCGAGCCAATGTTGCCAAAGTGATGAACATCATTGGTGATGTTGAAGGCAAAAGCTGCGTGATGGTAGACGACATGGTTGATACCGCAGGGACGTTGTGCACTGCTGCAAGCGCATTGAAGGGGCAGGGCGCAATGCGGGTGGTCGCTTATTGTGTGCATCCTGTTCTTTCCGGGCCTGCCATCGATAACATTCTGAAGTCGGAACTGGATGAGTTGGTTGTTACTGACACGATTCCGCTCAGCGAAGCCGCCGTTGCTTGTGGAAGAATCCGGCAGCTGAGTGTTTCACAAATGCTGGCGGAAACCATTCGTCGTATGGCTCAAGGTGAATCAGTCAGTTCGCTCTACGTGGACTAAACCAGGTTCGCATTTCCCCGCCGGACATTCACTGGCACGATAAATCATTATAATATTTCATGTTTTCTATTGCATCAACCCATGGTCGATACGTTATAATGCCCGGCTAGATTTTTGTGCCATCCCTGGTCGCGGAGATGGATGAAACCGCCGTCAATTTACGGCATTTCGGCTTTGAACAGGCCGAGTTAAAAGTTGAGGAATACCATGACTGATTTTAATATTATCCACGCGGAAATCCGTGAAGATGTAGGGAAAGGTGCGAGCCGCCGCCTGCGTCATCAGGGCAAAATTCCTGCGGTACTTTATGGTGGCGATAAAAAGCCCGCTGCATTGACGCTTGACCACGATCCATTGATGCATGCCACCGAGAACGAATCCTTTTTCTCCAGTATTCTGGAAATTCAGGTCGCTGACGGTCGCAAGCAGAAGGTGGTTGTACGTGATATCCATCATCACCCCTACAAGCAACAGATCATGCATTTTGATTTCATGCGCGTATCAGCCAAAGAGCAGCTGAGAATGTATGTGCCGATTCACTACACTAACGCTGAACTATCGCCAGCGGGTAAAGAGTCTGGTGTCATTATTCAGCATCTGGTTACTGAAGTTGAAATATCCGCACTGCCTTCTAACCTGCCAGGGTACCTCGAAGTCGATCTGTCCAAGCTGGACAGTGGCGACGTTGTTATGCTGGGCGACATCACGTTGCCTGAAGGTGTAGTTATCCCTGCATTGGTTGGCGATGACGTAGATGACGTCATGATCGCTAACACGATTCACGTTAAAGAGTCTCAGGGTACTGGCGCTGCCGCTGCTGAAGAAGCTGCTGAAGCTGAATTGGAAGCTGCTGCTGAGCTGGAAGCTGGTGATGAAGAAGCTGATGGCGAAGATGCTGAAGGCGAAGATGCTGGCGACTCCGAAGCTGATAAAGACTAGGAGCTGGTCAATCTGACCGGCAAGCCGGAGGTAATATGTCCGGAACATTCCTGATCGTGGGGCTCGGTAACCCGGGCCCCCAATATTCCCAGACCCGGCACAATGCCGGGTTTTGGTTTTTGGATGTCTTGCTCAAAAGCGCCGGCGCGACACTCCGCGCCCAATCCAAATTGTCTGCTGAAACCTGTCGCGCAACCGTGTTCGGTCAGGATTGTGTGCTGGCCAAACCGACCACTTTCATGAATCACAGTGGCCAGGCTGTCAGAGCAGTGATGGATTATTACAAGATACCCGGCTCGAATTTGCTGGTGGCATACGACGAACTGGACTTGCCGGTGGGTAAGGCACGATTAAAGCTGGGCGGTGGTCATGGTGGTCATAATGGCATGCGGGACATATTCCGCCATTTGAGTGACCAGGAGTTTATGCGATTACGCATCGGTATCGGTCATCCGGGTATTAGAGATGCGGTTACCGGCTATGTGCTTAGTCGCGCGCCGGCGGATCAGGAACAACTAATCATGCGCAAGATCGGAGATGCGGTGGCGGTGATGCCGGACGTGCTTTCTGGGCAGTTGTCGAAAGCCACAAAAGAACTGCACACGAATACTGACTGAACTGAAAAGACTGCACTTGAAAAGACTGGTCTGGAAAAATTGGTTATTGGAACGATTGATTGAATGTTGGTCGGAATTTTTCGATCAGCCCACCCTGCGGGAAATTGAACATGGGTTTTAAATGTGGAATTGTCGGACTACCCAATGTGGGTAAGTCCACCCTTTTCAACGCGTTGACCGAGGCTGGCATCGCTGCTGAGAACTATCCGTTTTGTACCATTGATCCGAATGTGGGTGTGGTGCCGGTGCCCGACCTTCGTTTGCAGGAATTGGCCGGTATCGTCAAGCCGCAGCGTGTTTTGCCCACCACCATGGAATTTGTGGATATTGCCGGATTGGTTGAAGGCGCATCTAAAGGCGAAGGGCTTGGCAACAAGTTTTTGTCGCATGTGCGCGAAACCGATGCGATTGCCCATGTGGTGCGGTGTTTCGAGGATGATGACATTGTGCATGTGGCAGGCCGCGTTGACCCGATATCAGATATAGAGATCATCAACACCGAACTGGCGTTGTCTGATCTGGACAGTGTTGAGCGCGCTATGCAAAGAGCAGAAAAGCAGACCCGTAGTGGTGACAAAGCCATGGTGGCGCGTGCGGCGTTGTTAACCAAAGTTTGTGCAGCACTTAGCGAGAAGGGGCATGCCCGGGATGTCGACCTGGATAAAGAGCAACTGAAAATCATCAGGGAAATGCATCTTCTGACCATGAAGCCGGTGGTGTACATCGCCAATGTTGCTGAAGATGGTTTTGAGGACAACCCTCTGCTTGATCGTGTCAGAGAATATGCCAGCGGCCAGGATGCCAGCGTTGTGCCGGTGTGTGCGGCTATTGAAGCAGAGGTGTCTCAGCTCGACAAGGCAGACCGTGAAGAATTTCTGGCGGCACTTGGTTTAAAGGAATCCGGCTTGGCAAGTGTTATTCGCGCAGGCTACGAACTGTTGGATTTGCTTACATTTTTTACCGCTGGTGTGAAGGAAGTACGCGCCTGGACGGTCACCAAAGGCGCAACAGCGCCGAATGCCGCGGGCAAGATTCACACGGATTTTGAACGTGGTTTCATTCGTGCCGAAGTTACTGCCTATGATGACTTCATTGCATGTGGCGGTGAGCAGGGTGCGAAAGAGGCGGGAAAATTTCGTCTGGAAGGCAAGGAATACATCACCAAAGAAGGTGATGTGATGCACTTTCGTTTTAACGTCTGATCCAGGTGCTCTGATTGGGGTGCTCTGATTGGAGCGTATTAATTTGTTATTATCGGCCGTCATGTGTTGACAGCCCATGGCCGCTAAGAGAAAATAGGCGGCTTGCTTGTGGGAGGGGTACTCAAGCGGTCAACGAGGGCAGACTGTAAATCTGCTGGCTATGCCTTCGGAGGTTCGAATCCTCCCCCCTCCACCATTTTAATAGGTGGTGCAAGCAAGAATTGTAGTAGGTTTTGGAAGTTCAGGCGGGTGTAGTTCAATGGTAGAACCTCAGCCTTCCAAGCTGATGATGTGGGTTCGATACCCATCACCCGCTCCAAACCTTTCAGCTAGATGCGGCGGATTGGGTTTTGGAGTAAAGGGTCAGATTTTCGTAGTTGGCCCATATAGCTCAGGTGGTAGAGCACTCCCTTGGTAAGGGAGAGGTCACTGGTTCGAGTCCAGTTATGGGCACCACTTAAGATCGATGCATCGAAGTTTTAGTAATAGTTGTTTTAGTAATAGTTGTTTAGTTAGGTAGTCTTTTAATTGCGGTTGTTTTGGAGATTGGGATGTCCAAGGAAAAATTTCAAAGAACAAAGCCCCACGTAAATGTGGGCACGATTGGTCACGTTGATCATGGTAAAACGACACTGACAGCAGCGTTGACCAAGATCTGTGCAGAAGCGCGCGGCGGTACCTTTACTGCGTATGATCAGATCGACAACGCGCCGGAAGAACGCGAACGTGGTATCACGATTGCAACGGCTCACGTTGA
>Ga0105055_10003878_pt1 | contig 22310 bp, 17 predicted proteins | sample BON03_FD_78090 | JGI IMG/M metagenome (GOLD analysis project Ga0105055, IMG submission 78090) | Freshwater microbial communities from Lake Bonney liftoff mats and glacier meltwater in Antarctica - BON-03 | ecosystem: Environmental > Aquatic > Freshwater > Ice > Glacier meltwater | place: Lake...
CAACAACAACTTGATGAGCGCTTGGTCAAAGTCCTTGTCTTTACCTAGCTCATCATTCAACGCCTTCGCTCTCTGCTTAGCTATCTTCTCCTCTTCCGTTAGTTTACTTCCTCCGCAACCCATGATTTCAGTAATGCGGTAATGTCCGTTACACGACTATCTAAATGTAACGGATACATGTAGACCCTAGAGATGGAGTTGGTGATCGAAGACATATTAGGTGAAATCTCTCTACAGAATATCGCGAGGTCCTTATTTGCCTCGGAGTTCAAAGGTAGATTTCGAAAGGAAAGATTGGAGGAAGATCATCCCCATGAAGTGATGAAACTGTTTCATGAGTTCCAACTTCGAATCGAAGAGGCGATAGAAACAGCTGTCGCACAGTATGGAGTAAGCCAAAGCGATTTCCATGAAATGATCGTTAAATATGAATTCAGCGAGGATTTACTAGTTGTTTCGGCATGCTCATCTTTGAACGGGTTTCTTTCTTTGATGAGATCGGAATATGATATAGAAGACTCCCTCTCAAGCGAGTTTAAAGACTTTCTATAACATTATTTTGAATTTTTCTCCTTATTCATACCTAGACTTTTTCTACAATAAAATGTATCGTGCGGGATTCGAGTTATCCATGGCGATGCATGAATCGCAGCCAAACAGATAAATGGTTTCATTTCATGTTTCATCGTCCAGAATTGGATTGAGAAAATAAACAGAGATGGATATACGCGAGAATCCTTCCAACAGCACGTTCTTTCAAGGGTCATTTTGATATGGTCGATTTTTTATTGTTTGAAACAAGGATGCTCGCTATGAGCCTCCATACTGGGATACCATCCTGACTCTCGATCCTGCAGGTAGAAAGAACTCTGGATCATCTACCTTGAATATTTTCTTATTGAACTGCAATGTTATAGCAACGGAGCTTACCCCTAGCGCCTCTTCCAACTGTACGAAAATTTGCTTTGAACTAACTGTATCATCGACGGGATCGCACCCTGAAAGAATCAACGTCTGTCCAGTGAGAGTTTTTACAACCACGTGAGCTACAACTCGAGATCGCTTAGAAGATGAGCACAATTCTCTCCTCAGATTATCCACACTCCAAACGACGTTATCGGTTCGCTTCCGCTTCGAGTCACCCATGATCTATCGTAGACCATAAAATCAAATCTCATTGTCCAACATAATCTCGTTTCCATCATGAATCACCCAAGTGTTGAATTGTTTATTGTTGATCACCAAAAATTTCAAATTTGTGCCTGTTGAAATATACGGGTCATCCTTTTAAATTTTATCATGGGACGATGACGGATACTGAGCAGATGCTTTATGACTCCAACTAATATTCAGTAAAGTTTTAATTTGGATACAGAACTTTAATTCAAGGGACGCGATTAAATGAGCCCGCGTACAGTAGAAATTCTTTATTTCGATAATGCATTGTCACATGATCCCCATATATAGATCTCATCTTTTAATATCAGTAGTATGCAAACTGACGCTGCTCTCTCGAGTTTGTTTTCAATTGATTTCAGCTATCTAGACCTGGAGAGAGAAAGTTTCAACCGCAATTTTTTATGCCACGAATGCACACATACACAACTGAAAGCAACTCATGACACAGATGTTTCCCTGTAGATATCGAATCAGCTATATAATCTGCTATATATATTGATTGAAATACTTAGACTGAAGTGTTGGAGGGAATGAAGTACTTGAAAGTTTACAACCAGCCTGGTGGTTTTGTGAGCAGATGTAAATCTTTCATCAATAAACAGACAATAATGAAATCAAACGAGTACAATGGAAACATGTCATGAATAATTCTCCCAAGAATTAGTATATTTCGAAATCATTTCAAGGGTTTATTTGAAGGTTTGTCAAGGCCCAGAATACTTGAAAATTTTCTTCATTTCCTTGAGGGTACGTATTCAATAGTTGTTTAAATTTGAGTAAAATTCCGTCAATTTCGAAGCAAGGCTGGCTACACGTGCTAACTGCGCTGAATATATCTCCGATTTGAAACATAAAGGTTGGACTGAAATATATACGGAATCGATTCAGTTCCGTATTTGAGTTGATTGTATAGCGATTGAGTAAGTGGTTTACTGTCAAATTCTTTTGAGGTTTTGATTCGTTAAGTAGCCGATATCATAATGGTACTTTTTTAAGGCCTGTTACAAACGTGCATTGAAAATATATTTAATACATTTAACTCAAGTGCTGAATGATTAGCATCTCCATCCAACCCTATTGTTTCAACTAGTCCAAACCACTTTGGGGATAAATAACACAGTTCACGTGTCCTAGGAGACCTTAGTAATACATCATAGAGGAGAAAGCTGTACATGAATAATCACATGCCAGTTTCATAGCAGCGACAAATTCAGATCCGATCCTCTTCCATTTTATACGAATAGGTGTTGTATTCAAACCCGAAATAGAAGCCGCTACGATTAGCTACATGGTTCATGCAATAGATTACATCCCTCGGGCGAATTACCACGACTCGAATATATCGGTTGAGCTATTGTTTGACGACAAGCTGCACGAGGTCTTTGATGAAAAACCTCATCACCAAGTTTCCTCGGACGATAGCTTAGAAATTAGTTTGCATGATTGCGATACCGAGTTACTCCAATGGCTTAATGAACTTGTTGACTCAAGAGGAAACTACTTTAATGATACCAAAGCAGTCAAGAATAAACTGTCATCTTATAATATCTTTATGAAGTTTGTGCACAGGCAAGCTGATGGAACTGTTGATTGTTATCCTCTAATATCCAGGAAATGCTATGAAATGTGGAGGCAACATCACGGACATGGTAAATGTAGACCTATGGAAAGCTTTCGCAAAATTCTTATTTCACACGTAACTAAAAGCGACTCACGATGCATGTGTTTCCCCGCAAATATTGAAGCAGCTATATTGAAAATGCTCAGAGGAGGAAACAGAGTATGGCCATGCTTTGAGAATAGATTTGATTCAGTGACAGGAAAACCGGTGAACATTGGAATCAAAGGAGTACGATGTCATGGTTATCATGAAACTCTTGCAAAAAAAATAATAACTGAGTCAGAATTTAAACGCTCTAGAGAGGATTTCTCGGAATTAGACAATTCATCGAACAAGCAACAAAGAACCAATGATGTATAGAAGCAATAGTCGTATTAACTTAATAATTTCATGTGTATACCAAACCCTTGGCAATTTCACGCAGTTCCCGTCGCAGCTTCTCAGCATGTTTATCTACATCCAAGTCCCAATCAATTGATGAATTTATTGCAATATTTTCGAGTGAATCTTCCTCAAAAAAGGAAACGAATGAATTCGGACTATCATTGCCCGGCCTGGCATCTTGAGACTCCTTTTTGCCTGCATCTCGAAACTCTTCAAGGAGATTCGAGAGTTGCAGAGATTGGAAAACAGCCAATTCCAGGACATCAGGGTCATTTGTTTCCAAAATCTGTTTGTGTGCTACTAGAACTTTTCTCCATGCTGATTCTAAATGTGCAACTTTGGAATTAATAGTAGCTGTTTCTGCTAGCCATAGCGCTCGCCCTCGTTTCGACCTCTCCATTAATACAGTGTACCCGGGTACTTAGATACTTATTGTGCATACCACGTGTCAGATGATGATATGGAGACTTCGCCAGGCACTAGCAGGCTGTGCTTCCTTATTAATAATTACTGCTTACATTATCTGCATTATAATCGCCAAAGTTAATGACACTTACACAGGGGGTCTTTCCTTTCCTTACTTCAGCGACATCGGACGAGACCCCCCGGCTTATTATGTATTCGCGGTGTTTCTCAGCGTTGCTGGTGTATTAATGGTAGGTTTCATGGTGATTCAAAATTACTACTTTCGCGAATGGTTTTCTCAAATTCCTGAATCCAGTTATAAATGCCGATCAATCACTAGTACAGTTTGCGGTTCTATTGCCGGTATAGCAGCTGCTCTGCTCTCCATCTTCGACACAAGCAGTTATCCCAGTGTGCATAATTACTCTGCTTATGTCTTCTTTGTATTCATTTTGGTGTACACTGGAGTCAATCTTTCCCTATACCGCTCATTGGCGACGACGAGCGTGCAACACCAGACTATGCTTTTCCCTCGATATGTTGTGGTCGCAGTTCTTGGTGTTGCTTTTATAATATACATTCCTGTTGGACTCGCTCTTGTTTCATTCAGTGAGCTCACTATGACTGACTGTCTTGCTCAAATCGATACCCAATTTTGTCTCGACCATAGTGTACCTGGAACCAATAATACTGATTTGTGGGATTACAGAGCGCAAGAAGGAGTTAACTTGATGCGAACAAGCTCTCAATTCATCAGTGTTATTAGCGTCATGGTGTTTTTATTTTTTAATGTTTTTGATCCTTATCCTGAGATGAGAGTCAAAGAGGTACCTGATGCAATTTCAAGATCAAATCAGTTTCCTTCTACTGCCTTTTCAAATCCCTAATAATAAATGATCAAAATAAATTGATATGCTGGTGTTGAATGTATTATATACTAACCGAATAGTCCGAGTTGGAAACGATTGCTATCAAGCTAAGCAAAACGAAAGGTAAGAATGAAATATCAATTGACTTGAAAAATGGCCTCAAAAACCCGTCCAATTTTTTCCCCCGAAAATTGAGCCGTTTTTGTCAGTTCAAATCGTTTTAATAAACTAAATAAAGGGTCGTGGATAAGCATGATAAGTGCATGCGCTACCGAAGATAAACGTAGTAGCTGTATCATTGATGATTCCAGAGAGGAACGAAACCACGAGCTCTTAGAAAACATCAATCCGGATATAATTATTGAAGGTCTCCGACAACTATTTGCTCTCAATCTGCAAGTAGACGTTCTTCGAAAAAGAACACAATCAATCTCGGGTTGGTTCGTGGATCGAGGGAACTACACTAAAGAATCTTTGTTGATAGCACTACTGCAATTCGTGAAGGAGTCTATGGATCCTCTACACAAGCAATTGGCATATTCTTTTGGATTACAAGCAGCCGCCTCACAGAAGACAGTAAGATGTGATTCTCTAGAATCTTTGCTTTTAGAAGGCATGGGAGATGGATGGTCTGCAACAAGGAAGATTTGCTGTCAGATGATGCCAGCAGCCATCAAATCTTGCCAGTCCTTCGAATCCCTTGCTTGCTCACTTTTCGACAACTTGTTAAATCGTTTCAATAACTCGAATAACGATTGGAAATTTCAAGATGGCATGCTACTTGGTTTGGAAAGTTTGTTACTTGATTTTAAAGATCTGCTGTTGCTTGACTCTGTGCGAACTGCCAAGACTGAAACATTGTGTATTCGTTTCCTTTCTTCGTCTCATATTTCCATAAGAGAGAAATGCTGTTCCATCCTTTGGAAATTACAAAGACCTGGGCTTTGTGAAAGACTTGTTGAAGAGATGAACCGAGTCACCCACCCTGGCCATTTAGAAGGTATACTCAAGGTGTTAGAATGTACCATCTTTGTCTCGCCCAATTTGTGGAATTCGTTACTTCCATTACTGGGACACTCGGCTTCTTCCGTTCGACAAGTATGTGGCACAGTAGTTGCACAATGTGCCATTAATTTAGGCAATATTTCAGAGCTTGTAGATAGTTTGCTTACCAAGATGCTAGACAAGTGTGAATGGCAATTCCACGAGGGAGGTTTCTTTGTTTTGGAAACCGTACTAGCGTCTAAAATACTATTCTCAGAAGAGCAAGTGGTAGCAATGTTTAAGGTACTCTCATGCAGTGATGGTTCCGGGCATTTCGAATTGGATCGAATATATGGCCAAGTATTCCCCGCATTAACTCTTCATGTTCTTGATCAGCATGAGACCCTATGGTCCTTTCTATGGAAAAACGAGGAAATAAGGGAAAAGACCAAAGTACGGCTGCTAAACATGTATTTTAAACACAGTAACAACGTTGGGTTCCGATCGCACTTAGATAGTGCCTTGTCCGTGGTCGACGCTTTCGAATCAGTCGGATATTTTGATCAAATTGAAAGTTTAATTCGGGGCCAAATAGCATGCAACAACCTTCGTGACATAAATAACGAACCTATTTGGGATTCATTGGTTGTTGCTGGATTAGAATCTATTTCAAAAGCAGAAACATGTGACAGAATTAAGTACGATGATTTTCTGGTTTCTATCGCTCCGATTATTGTAGAGTATTTGGAGACTATAGAAAATACTGAGCGAATGATCCCGTTTATACTTCAATGGACGTGGATGTCGTTACGAACAGAGCACTACAGTGAATTCATGTCATCTTTTGAAATTGCTGTTTCGAAATCACCAGAGTTGCCTCGTCTATTACGAGACCCAAGCAAACATCTGTTATTTCGCTTAAGTACTAGTGAGTCGATTCGTTTTATGGATTCTCGAGCAGTATCGCCTTTTCTTCGATCAACCATCATGATCGCTCGCTGGGTGGAGGATGATCAATGGGCAAGTGACATTGCAGTGAAGATAATGAAGACGTTCTTTGTAAGTCCCGCGCAGGATCCTGCAAGTACTTCTGACAACGACGAATGGGATAGCTGGGACGAGGAATCCGTTCCAGAGGTTGACTCCTATTCTCTGCTGTCGTTGGTAGCACAACTCATAAATACACTCACAGGAGATTCGTTTGTTTCTAAATGGAATAATGGCATTGTTCCGCTTCTTGGGGACTCTGAAACAGATTATTTTGCATTGATGAATATTCATAATTGTTAATGTAACACAATTGGGGTCCCGTGAACTCTTAGACGATAGATGCAAGTGAAGTTTGGATTTCCATGATTCGATAGAACCTGGAATTTAACCCAATTAAAACTGTTGAGCTTTTCAATTTCAAAAGTCTGTATTTGATGAAGAGGATTCGAAGCGTAAGAAAACTGTCCTAGAAGATCATGGTCAGTTTCCTCTAATCTACGAATGCCAAATACATTGAAATCCTTGGGCGCGCTTGATATATCCATCGCTACTAGAGGCGATATGTGGTCAACAGAAACAGCCGACACAGAAAGATGTGCAGGAAGTTCAATGGTAATATTGCATTGACTATTGGCACAGGCCCAACAATTCCCAATCGTCACATCAGGATCAATAACCACTTCTGCAGGTCGCGGTAAGTATCTATACACTGATGCGGGCCTTTCGTTCACTAGTGCGTTCACTATTGAGAAAAAATTCGACAATCCGCCTAGTAATCGCTCCCCCAATCCCACCCGTTGCTGTAAATTGCGAGAGGTCAATCCAAACCGACGCTCGATCTTACTTCCTGCAGAGGAAAGGGCGTAATCTGGTCGACCGATTCTATCAGCAGCGAACTTCGAAAGCTCTTCATTCATTATGTGCATTGCATCTTTCTCGCCCAGTGCATCTACCGGTCCTGATTTCTTATGCCTGGAATTAATAGCATGCTCCTCCATCCGTCCAGCGATGGAATCAATAGAAGCTTGCAGAACAGCAGCTTCTAATACACATGATTCATCAATAAAATCATTTTGTTGCGCACTTTCAACCAGAGACTCAAGCTCATTAAAAATAAATTCTAGATCATCTTTTGGAGTTTGTTTTTCCAGGTCGCTTAACCGTATTTCTAAACTTTCCAAAAGAAGGTTTTTCTCGTTCAGTATTTTGTTCCATTCATCTTGCACAGTCGCCGCGATGAAAGAAGAGTCCAATATGGAAGGGTCCGCACGAGAGAATGAAAGGACTACAGTCGTCACAACTGCCGAAACGGCAATAACAGCCACGATGGGCAGATCGAAGCTTTTCATGTTCAAAATTTAGGAGGTACGGTCCCCGATACAGTATGAACCGGTGGGGTCATGGTTTCGCGTTGTGGCTGATAAATGCATTTGGTGGAGCTTATTTATATTTCTCAATAGCGATTGCACCTCAACTACTTTCATCTACTGCGGCTACCCTCGCGACCTTTCCGTTTTTTTCAGTAAGTGTGTATTCAACGTTACAACTTGCTGATTTAAATGTTGCAGACTTTCGTGTGTTTTATGTTTGGCGCGACTGTAGGGGCGCTTGTAATTTGTAGCATTGGTGCATTTAGAGCTGTTCCTATTGGATCCCTGATGATACTAATGGGCTCCTTCCTGGCTGCAGCTGGTGCTTCCATTGAAGAGGATGGGCTAGTGTTGGTGGGACATTCGATAATTGGAGGTATCGGATGCGCCATGTTGTATATAGGCCCTCAATTTGCCCTTACCCTTTGGTTCCCTGAGATGAGATCATTTGTAGCAGCCATTAGTGTGACTGGATTTTCTGTAGGGCCGTTAGCCTTCACAGGGGTTGTTCATCACTTGGAAGACCAAATTGATTATATTGGCATCGATGTTTTTTATGTCGCTCTTGGTTTGCTTCCTCTTATATCTACTTTATGTGCCATACCTTCTTTGAAAGGCCCTCGGAATGTTTCGCATCCGTTCAAATACATCATTGCCGAATTCAAAATGCCCGAAGGTCCGTCTGTGCCAGTGTATGTGAGCTTGCGTGGGCTTTTATCGGATTTCTTTCGTTTTTATCTTCCAGTCACCACTTTTGCACTTGTTACAATTCCTTCTGGAGGAATTCCTGCTTTTATAATCGAGGCAGCGTTCGCAAGTGATTCGCTTAAGCCACTTGACTATACTCCCGTTTACGCTTTACTTCAGATCTATTTCTTAGGAACATTGGTTGGAAGGATTGCAGGCGGTTTACTTGTGTATGTGATGGATATGCAACTTCTAAGTCAGATAATCATCGTTTTCCAAATTTCTATTTGCACAGCGGGAAACGACTGGCCATTGTTCAACAGCAATGAAAGCGTCCTGCATCCAGGAACAGGTATGTATTTGTTCGTATATGCACAAGGTATGGTGTTTGGCATTATATCAGGATCTATACAAGGGTACATTCAAAAGCACTTTGGTTTATTTCTCCTTCCTATCCTACACGGCCTAGCGTTGACTATAGCTGGATTTGTTGCTCTGGGACTTCTAGTTGCCACCAAAATCATAGCATCTGAGGGAAGCAACGTTGCAGCCCTCTCAATTTTTCGAAGTGCGTGTATTGCACTTTGTGTTACTGGTTTGGTTACAGGACTCGGCATCAACATTGATCCAGATCGTATGTTATTGGACCAGATTCAGCCACGGTCCTCATTGATCTTTAGTATTGCTTCAAATTGGGAGCTTCATCTTAGTCTTACTTTCGGAATTCGGTTTGTTTCACGACAGGAAAGGAAGTTGCTGCTAGAAACTGCCATTATGAAAAATGAAGAAACAGTCCGACGAATAATTGACAACGTGCCTCGCCAACTGGAAGATATCCCTTGGATCTTTTTCGGGATCGAATTCATTTTGACCAGTAGCTTCTTGGTGACACTAATTGTTACAATCCTACTCTATACGACGCCCTTTTTTGTTCTGGTATTTGAATTTGATCCGAATAATCAATCTATAGGAAACTTTACATGTCAGGTTTCTAGCACCGCTAAACTTGAAGCGGATAGGGAATTGGTAATTCGTTTTGGTGTCTATTCTCTATGTGCCATTGTCTCCGCTTATATTGGAATCGCAATGCTTATCTTCGAATTATCGAGAAGTTTTGCAGGGGCGATTCGTAATCTTAGCAACAGAATACGAGATCCTGAAGATTTCGTTTTCGGAAGCTCCACAAATCTTGAATTGTGTTTAATTCGAGAAATCCACGTTTGCACCCGAGGCACGAATACCTTGCGTCGATCGGTACTTTCATTTGGGCATTTTGTTCCGGAAACAATTGTTCGTAAAGCATTAAGGGATGAAAAGTATCGTAGGCCATACGGAGAGAAGTCCATCGTAACGATTCTATTTTTACAGGTTCCCAAACTGGCAGCATCCCTTCAATCCCTAGGAGACGAGTTACTAGGCCAATATTACAGTCTCTTTGCTGATATGGTCAGCACGGTCATCGAGTCAAATCAAGGGGTTATAAGTGAACTATTAGATGATGGCGTTTTGGCGTTTTGGAACACTCCTGAAGTCATAGACAATCCAAATATGCAGGCTTGTCAATGCGCGCTAGATTTAGTTGTGATGATACAAAAGTTGTCCATTCATCTTTCAATCGAGTTGAGTTTTCCTCCACTCAAATGTGAGATCGGGATTAACTCTGGTGTTGTTACTACAGGCATCATTGGTGTATCGAACAAGATGAAATTTGGAGCTATTGGGGACGCTATGAATCTTGCCTCGCGATTAAAAGGGCTCTGTAAGGTATTTGGGGTTACAATAGTGGTAGCTGATGAAGCTAAACCTGACCGAATGTGCATGCGTCCCCTCCAGAAAGTTAAAGTTGCTGGTAAATCCCACGCCGTTCTCGTATATCAGGCGATCGGAAGATTCGAAAACGTCGAGTGTGAACAATTAAAAATGGTCCAAATGTATTCTAAAGCACTCGAAGAGTACCAGCTTGGAAACTTTAAGTCGTGTATATCGCTTGTAGAACCATTTCAGACCGACCATCCTTGTCGTCGGCTGTTGAACAAAGCAAACGGAAACCTTGCATTATTCGGAAATGACTTGTCTACTTGGAATCATGGGGTTGAAACTTTTACATCCAAGTAAATTATATTTTTAAAAATCATACAGTTTCTGAATCATCCTGATCTTCAAATTTAACATTGTTGCTAACCAAAACAGAACCCGGGAAGAACGAAGAAGGGGAATTTGTTTTGCTATCTTCTTTTGACAACTCGGACTCTTGCAACATCATTTGCTTCTGCCTTCTGTAAATTTTCTTTGTAGCTCTTCTGATGTAGTAGTACAAAACGGCAAGCACGTAAAGAATTGACAAATTTACTGCATCAAGCGCAACATTGTAAACGGAGAACGACTGTCCAGGTTCAATCACATTACGATACCCTACAACTTGATCGAGGTAAGCGAAAACCCCACAACTAATCATCAGAGTCACTAAGCCAATAATGACATGCAAAGATGTTCTCTTGATAGCAAGCAGCGTTCTGCGTGTTCTGTCTTCGCTAGTTTTCTCTCGTTTCTCTTTCTTGAACCGGAAAAACGAACTCGAGTTCTCTTTTGAAGAACCAGAATCGCCAAATGAGCTGAGGGTAGTTTCCAGAAGTCGCACCATTTTCACTCGACCTATAATAAACACAACTATAATCGTAAGAACGAAAGGCAGAATAGCAATTGCAGATATCCCCCAAAGTCCGAATCCAACCAGCCCGCCCATGGTCAAAGTATACACAGCTTCAAAGATATGCACTGTTCTTCGGTAGTACGTAACTGAGTTAATCATTTTGGCTTTCATCTTTTCCGCTCTGTATGCAAGCTCCACCCACAGTACAGATACGTTCAAAGCTGCCACTACTGTGAAAACCTGGACGACAAAGAAGAACGGGCGCACGTACATCGCAAACTTGGCGAATTTTTCACCCTCAACGCTGTTCCCAAAGTACTCAATCGCCCCCATTGGATACAAGTTATTCATTCCAGTGAGAATTCTAAAAACTGTGAAAGCGTTCAATGCCATTCCGATAGAAAATAGAGAGAGGAACATGGAGTTGAGGTTTTGCTTCACTCTTGTCTTAAGAAGAAGAACAAGCGACCAAAAGTCATACCAGCACATCAATGCCAGTACTAGACTTACGGTTGACATGATGAATGACACTACTAAGCCATAGTAAGATAGTGCCCCTAGTTGATCACAAGGCCCTGCTCCATTGGCTCGTTCCCAGCCGTAGAAAGCATAGCAATCGCAAAATGCCCCGGTTCCGTCAGTCATCCATGTAGTGTTAACATAACAAATTTCTCCGGCAGGGCATTCACGATCAAACTCACAGCTCATTTTTATCGAGCTCCTTTCACTTTTGTCAAGAATCGGTCGTTCGGATTTCAAATTAAAAGTGTGTACCGAAATTCAATATTTAAAATTAATATTTTAGTATGTAATTGCTTTACTATTAATGGATTTTAAATATTGGGTTTTTTCAGGCGCGGATATTCTCATTGTACTTCATCGTGCACCTGCAGGCAGTTTTTTAACAATATTTGATACTAATCTTCTTCGAAACTCAACTTTCTTATTAATTTTAATAATTATACTAAAACTACTTGTTCGCCATTTTTCGTTTCACCAACCAGGCAATCAGCACGGCCAAAAATATTTTGAATGCCTTTTCCAAAACTTGGGGAATAGCTGCATTTTGTTTCCCGGATATCCTGAGAGTGCCGCTGTCAATCTGCGCTGTACAATATCTCCTCACAGTTGTCTGCGCGAATAATTGGGAACTAGTCCCGTTAAGTGACAACAAAGAGAATATATACGGAGCTACATTTCCAGATAAAATATATCCCATCAAAGAGTTTTCTCGAAATAAAGTTTGAGCCAACTTGAATTTGGAGTCGGCTTGCAGCGTTTTGAATTCGTGAATCAAGTCTTCAACAAAAACCTCAAGTGCAGTCTGTCCTCTTTCGTTAACGATCCGGAGATGATGAGGGGTGATAGACAGCTGCCATCCCGTTTGGCACCTATTCGGCTGTCCTGGACATATGCTGTACATCTGTGAAACGCTGTAGCCTTTCTTCTTCAGTTTTCGTATCATATGACCACTAGGATCCTCCACAGAAACAACTGTAGAGCCTTTGTACCTGTTATGCCCATGGATCACCTTCATACCTGCATGTTCTACTTTTATCACAAATTGTGCTATTTCGTCATTCAAGCGATGGTACAAATCATAATACGAATCCTTGCCCACCAATCTAAGATCTGCAATGGCCCTCAACAAATCTTCTCTCGTAGGCTGCATCCCAACCTTAATCGAATGATTCAAATGGCTGACAGTGCCTCTGGTACCGATGACAGTACTCAGGCCTTTGTCAGTGCCCAGATGCTTGTGGGCGTCGTTCATAACAATCACAGGAGTAACGTGGTTCTTAGATATATCTAACAAACGCATTCGTTCTTGATGAACAAGCACGTTAAAGGCAAGACAACTATCGTTGATCAGCACCACTGGCATTCCATTTCTTGATGCATTTTCAACTTCTAGGATTTCCAAAATATCTTCCAATGGATCAGAAATACCATCTGTGAAGCTGAGAGTCTGAGCATACACGGCGATAACACGAGGGTCTTTCACATGTCGTTTTAGACTCTCCAAATCGATGATACCATCGTTCGCAATTCTTATGAGTTCAAATTGAAATCTCCTCTCAGCTCTTTCGACAGCCAAATGGGGATTCCCAGTGAGGACTTTAATCGGAAACGCAGCACCGTGCTTTTTTGCCATAGCTATCACTGTCTCAAACGCCAGGTTGATGCTTCTTGTCCCTCCGCCAGTGGTGGTGGTTTCTAGAACCCGGCTATGCCCACCGAAGAACTCCTGCTGAAAAGAAACCAAGTCCGTTTCAAGGTCATCACGAGACAAAGCACAAGAAATCATTTCCTTCGATGCCCAATCAATCACTTCCTTCGATGACTGAGGCTCAATAGAAGGCGAAGTTGTATGGGCGGGAAGCAAAACAGTGTGCATGCGATATTCCTCCCGAGAAGCAACGGCAGAGTTACGAGCAATATCACGCATAGATCTCCATCCAAGTAAAAACATACATAGATCCATAAAAAGTGGGCGACCCGTACAACTACCTCCCTCATTAGGAGAAAGGTACACTGTCTGCCAATCAACAGGCACATCCAGATGGTAGTCTCTTAAACGAAAGTCCCGATACAAAGAGTAACCATTGCATAACATTCCTTCCTGCAAACTCAAACTGGTGACGGCTTGCGGCAGATTGAAATGAACAGGGGACGGATTCTCCACAAACACGCTGCGCAATTGGGAGTCTGTCACATGAATATGAAGAGGAATATCAGCGGATACAGCCCACGATGCCGTTTCATTCAAAAACTCACCCGCGTCCAAATCTATGACAACAACTGCAACATTACGAATTAATTCCAATTCGGAGATAGACGAAACAGCCTGAAATTTTATGTTAAGTCTCAATGCACAATGTTCAAGCTCTGTGGTGTCCGAATGAACTTCTTCAGGCGTATGGAGATATACAACAGTGGAGTTGCTACACTTTGATTTAATCTGATGTTTTTCACGGTATGAATATAAAACCAAAGACAAACTTTCATTGCCATCCGACGCATAGCAACCATATGGAAATCCAAACAGGTGCTTAGGGAAGTTTAGAACGTTGCCAACCACCGATGAATCAATAACACTAGGATGGAGCGGGTTGCGATTCCTCAATTCCCGATTCAAAAACACAGTTTCAAAAATAGAATCGGCTCTTGTTTGATCAGCTTTGGACAATGCCGCGAACATGGAGCTGCACCGGATTTGATGTAATAATAACGGACCGTTAATATCGTGAAAGGTTTCAGAAACACCGTAGATTCCACCGCTTTGAACCGTAGGCTCCTTAGCCCCTTTCCAGCTCACAAGCTGATCAAAAAAAGTTCGAACTTTTTCCGCGGTCATGCCGTCTTCGGTGAAATCAACTTTCTCAGTCATGTCCTCGTGGGCTTGGAGCCCTTCATCTGTTATCATCTCTGATAGTTCTTTCACCGCCCTGACCATCAATGACGGGTACTCGGGTACGTTTCCGAGCCCATTTTGTATGAAGCTTTGCATTGAAGGAGAGTCAAGCACTAAGTAATTGAAATGATATGATAGCACACACGATGAGCGGAGTAACACTTCTCTACGGAAAACCATACTGAGGAACTTTCACCCAATATCGTTTGAAAAACATTCAAACCAACCTTTTGTCCTTTTCTAATAAATTCTTTCTTTCCATCGTTTCAGTTTTTCCATTGTTTCAGTACGGCGATTGCACATTAATCATTTATTTTAATCTACTTCTTCCAAACAACCGATTTATTATTATTTATTGTTGAGTTGCCTGAAAGTTGAGAACGAACAACGAAGGTCCTTTCAGGATAGCCCCCCTCATATTGTGGGAATATTGAAATTGCAACCCATACATTTCGTTCACCATGGGCAAAGGAGAGGAAGGATTGAATTCAATATTTTCAAGAACTACGTTGGCTCATGCAGTTTCAGGTGCAGTCGGAAGTATCTTGGCAATGGGCCTGACATATCCGCTGGACCGAGTGCGGACGATGAAGCAGTTGGGTAAAACAGGAGACGAAACTACGTTGTCGCTTCTTAAGAAGATCATTGAAACTGAAAGCTGGCATAGTTTATATAAAGGTCTCGGACCCATGGTTGTGGCATTGGGAACTTCGAATTTTGTTTATTTTTATTGGTTCACTGCCTTGAAGGCGGCGCTTCAATTATTCAACCGCAATCAACGCAAAGGTGTATTGAAAGAAGGTGAAAGCGCACTGACTAATCTGGGTCTTGCTTCTGTTGCTGGAACAATTAATGTTCTAATTACGACTCCTCTATGGGTTGCTTATACACGATTGGCGATCAAGGGAGGGAAGTCTGGTATATTTGACACGATGAAGTCCATTGCAGACGAAGAAGGAGTGCCTGCGTTATGGTCAGGTTTGGGTCCTTCTCTTGTTCTGGTTTCTAATCCGTCAGTTCAATTTGCAAGCTATGAGTGGATGAAAAATGCGTTGTTGAAGTTTAAATTTCAGGCCCACCATCACGTCAGAGATTTGACACATATTGGTGATATCATGGATGACAAGACGACGAATGTGGTGAGTGAATCTGTTTCTGGTTCGCAATTATCCAGTTTGGAATACTTATATCTAGGAGCCATTGCTAAAATGATAGCCACATTGGTTACATACCCGATTCAAGTGGCTCAAACACGACTAAGAGCAGCTCGGTCGGAAAAATCGCCCAAGTACACTTCAACGAGACAGGTATTACTTGATATTTATGAAAAAGAAGGAGTAGCCGGGCTGTATAAAGGAATGGAGGCAAAGATGCTTCAGACCTGCCTCACATCCGCATTCATGTTCGCTTCATACGAAGCGATTTGTAGGATCATATTGCGATTCTTCCTATGGAGAAAGTTTTCCAGTAAATCAGTGTTAACCTAAATTAGATTTCCTTCCCTCCTACTTGTATGATAGCAATTAAGAGCCACCAATAGAGGGTATAAGGGTTTCAAAGCCATGCCCATAGTATACTCGGGAGTATTTTTTCTTTGAAATGCAGAGTAATTTAATCACAAAAATTAAGATTCCAGGCAAACTGCCCCCAGTTTAATTCTGGAATTTGTTTCTTTTGATTGCAAGTAAATTCTCTGGTGACGTATGCAACATGATCATTGATGTCATGAAAAGGAATGTTCAGAATCGCGCATGTTCTTATAAGAAACTCAATGTACTTTCTGGTACCATGTTACGTCTTGTGCACTACTGGTTGATTCGTCGGACACGAGAATTATTGATCTTCTAACTGGTACTTTTTGTTTCTTGTCATGTTCGAAGGAAATTAAGAGTGTTGAAAGGAATGAGAAACACTTTTTATAAATATCGATTACGTGGAGGCAGTCAGTCACCTACAACTCTACTAGATAGTGCTTTTTTTTCTAACAAACAGAAGATAATTTTTTTTGTATGGATATCTAAGTGAATTCCTTCCACGTGGCACCTGTCCCTCGGTTTATTTAAGAATTTAATAATGCAATGAGAAGCTTCATATTGTGGTTGCTTGTTTCCCGCTCATGTGAGGGCTTATTTGGTTTTGGTGGACAGTCTCCTCCAGACACCTGCCATGCGTCAGGTTGTGTCCGAATGACCAGTCACGCGTGTGGTGAAGGTGTCACGAAAGCTGTAGATTGTCAACGTATTGTCCATGGAGGTATATGTGAATGTGCATGGGGAAGCAAATACGATATACCCTGTTCTCGAAGGGGTAGTTCATGTTCGGAGACCTGTCAAAGCGAATTTCCTGCCGGTCCTGATTCGGCTGAGGAAGATTGGCTTGTAGGAACTGTGTGGTTGTGGAATAAATGGAGGTCTGTTACTTTGTTGAAAGGCGGAGGGTTTAAAGCGCCGACAGATGAGTGTGAGAGTGGTATGTGCTTTTGGTATGCCAAAGGGAATAGAATTTACATAATGTGGGGTGAATCTGGCTTGCACTCTGTTGATATCAGTGCGGATAAAACAGCTTTGGAAGGCATAAGGGCCGATGGAGATAAATGTGAAGCTGTTTTCCAGGAGAAATTAGTGGCATCCTTGGAAGACGATGACAAGGATTTGTATGAGGTTCTTGGTGTCCCAGATGATGCCGAACAAACCCAGATTAAAAAAGCTTACAGGAAACGAAGTCGTGATTTTCATCCTGATAGATTTGCTGGAAGACCAGAAGAAGGGAAGAACGCAGAGCGACAATTCAATGAGATCCGTGAAGCATATGAAATCCTTGGCAACGTAGACAAGCGCATCGTGTACGACGCAGGAGGATTAGAGGCAATCAAAAACTAGAAGCCGGAACAAGAGCAGAACATGGGGGGCTTTGGGATGTTTTTCGGTGGGGGGCAAAAGAATCAGATTCCTACAGGACCAACTGCGTCGTTCAACCTGAGGCTTACATTAGAACAGTTGTATTCTGGTACAGTAGTGGATACTGAAATCACACGAAGAGTCATTTGCCGGGGATGCAAAAAGGTTTCTGACAAGAATCGAGAAAAGTGCAGTCGATGTGGTGCTTGTCCTCATGAAACCAAGACAGTTGAGAGGCAAATGGGAGGATTCTTAGTACAGCAGGAAGTGGAGGTACCAAGCAAGGAGAAATGCAGAAAAGAGGTGACTCCACTGAAAGTGGAGGTTGAACGAGGTTCTAGCTCTGGGGATACAATTGTGTTTCCAAGAATGAGTGATCAGAGCCCAGGTCAAATCCCCGGCGATGTTGTTTTTAGAGTCACCCAATTGGATCACGAGTTATATAGACGTGAAGGAAATGACTTGAAGGCTACAATCACGATTTCGCTAAAAGAGGCATTGACCGGATTTCGTCATGAGTTTCTTCATGTAGACGGGAAAAATGTAGCCGTAGAAACTAATCCTGTATCGGAAGCATCAGATATTATTCATCCTGGCTCTGTTAAAGTTCTTCAAGGAAAAGGCATGCCGTTAAAAAACACGCCATCCATAACCGGAAATCTTTACGTGGGTTTCCACATAGAGTTCCCAACAACTATTTCAGGCGATCAAAATATGAAATTGAGCCAAGTGCTTTAAGATGTCTAGAATTAGTTATTTTATAAATTTAAAAAGTCTAACCTGAAGGAAATTCTATTGGAACTTTTCATGAATTTTGTCCCTTCTTCTATGTAGTTTCTCTACGGAAGCATTTGGATTCTCATCGAGCCATTCTTGAGTGGAGTTGCACAGATCAATAACTGGTTTCGCATCCAATTCCTGAGCTCTATCCTTCGCCTGATACAAAAGCGATTCCAACTCGTTTCTAGCTTCAACTTGGAGCATTCGGAGTTTGTCTTCTTCGGCATACTTTTCAGCCTCTTCTACCATGCGAGCTACCTCCTCCTCTGACAGACGTCCTCTGTTGTTGGTGATACTGGTGTTGGCTTCTGCATTGGTCACTGTATCTCTAGCTGATACTGTAAGGATACCATCAGTATTCACACTAAACGTAACTTCAATCTGAGGAATTCCTGCCTTCGCACGTTCGATACCTTGGATATCAAACTTTCCTAAAAAGTTATTCGCAGTAGTAGATGGTCTCTCACCCTCGAAGATAACCACATCAATTGCCGTTTGGTTGTTTTCAGTGGTAGTGAAAGTACGAGTACGTTTGACAGGGATTTGAGTGTTGCGAGGAATGATTGGAGCAAAGATATTTCCCATCAACTCGATTCCAAGACTCAAAGGAGTCACATCTACCAACAAAAGGTCCTGAGTAGATGCATGTCTCATGCCTCCCATAATAGCTCCTTGAACTGCAGCTCCATATGCTACTGCTTCATCTGGGTTGATAGCCTTGCACAAGTCCTTGCCATCAAAAAACTTTTGGAGTAGTTGTTGTACCTTGTGGATACGAGTAGAACCACCAACCAACACGATGTCGTTCACCATGGAGGTGTCCATTTTCGCGTCTTTAAGAACTCTTTTGACAGTGTCCAAACAACTGCTAAACAACTTGTCGTTGAGTTTGTCGAACTTCGCACGTGTTAAAGGCATGCTGAAATCTTGGTCTTTCATAAGAGATTCCAATGCGATGGTGGTGCTTTCAGTGCTAGCAAGAACTCGCTTTGCTTGCTCACAGGCCACACGCAGGCGTTTCATGGCTCGAGAGTTGCTGCTGATGTCAATGTCCTTGTGCTTTTTAGTGAACTCCGCAACTGCGTAATCCAACAACTGATCATCGAAATCTTCACCACCGAGATGAGTGTCACCTGCAGTTGCTTTGACTTCGAAAATGCCTCTTTCGATTGACAAAAGAGAAACATCGAAAGTTCCTCCACCGAGATCGAAAACAAGAACATTTCTTGAATCAGAACTACTCTTGGCTACATCTAGTCCATATGCGAGGGCAGCAGCGGTAGGTTCATTAATGATTCTCAATACGTCCAAACCTGCGATCGCACCAGCATCCTTGGTTGCTTGCCTCTGAGCATCGTTAAAATACGCTGGTACTGTGATCACCGCACGTTTAACAGGACGTCCAAGGTTGGCTTCAGCAATGGACTTCATATGACCAAGAACCATTGCGGAGATCTGCTCAGGGGTATAAGCAGTCAAAGTACCAGATTCACTTTGTTTAACCATTACCACAGGTTTTCCATTGCGGTCATTCACTTTATAAGCGAATCGTTTGATATCCTTTTGAAGAAGTGGATCATCCATGTTGCCTCCTAGGATACGCTTAACATCGTAAACAGTGTTTTCAGCGTTGGAAGCCGCTTGGCGTTTCGCAGGCCAACCAACAAGTCGTTGACCATCTTCAAGAAATGCAACAATGGAAGGTGTGGTAAGATTTCCTTCTCCATCTGGAAGAATTTTCACTCCGTCATCTTGCCAAACTGCGACACAAGAATAGGTGGTCCCCAAATCGATACCCACAACAGGGTCCACGTTTTCCTCGCCAGCAGGAGATTCTTTCATAGCACTCTGAGCTGCTACTAAACCTGATGTTAATGCAGCATTGGTAGGGTCCATGGCAATACCACGAGCATAGTACTCAACAGCAACAGGGTAATCTTTCACAGCGAAAGCAGCTGCTCCTACTCGGGAGAAGCCCTTGCCCCATTGTGGCGCCAAGCGAACACACTCAAGAGCGTCCTCCAATGCTTCCTTGGATCGACCCAAATGCAATCTTGCAGCTGATCGGTTGCTGAAGAATACATGGTCCGTCGGGTTCAAAGCAATCGCTTTGGTGTAACACTCTTCAGCAGATGAATGCATTCCTTTGGTAAGGAACGCATTACCTTCAGCTTTTGCTGCTTCCGCTTGCGACTTGCTAGTCTCGTTGAGGTTTATCTCGTCTACTTTCAATCCTTCTGCCATATTTCAGTTTTGATGACAACACCAACCAATTTGAAAGGTACTTCAACAGCGAAGGGGGACTATCCTTTTGCTTTTTGAAAAATTCATTTGTGAAGACTCAAGAGTGAAGAGTCTCTTGAGGAATGGATCAAGGGACGCCAAAGCGACAGAAAAAGGAGACTATGCTTTCACCAAATGCTGCGTTAAATCAGGTAATCGAGGAGGCGGAGGATGGAACTGCTACCCCCGTCAAGAATGTTGCTGCCCTGCATGCCATTGTGCGGGACGGTGACTTGGGACCAGCTTTGGGAGTCTACGTGGGGTCTAAAATTGAGGTTTTATGGCATGTGACAGAAAAAGAAACCGAGGAAGATGTTTGGTGGTCTGGTACTCTTATAGCTAAATCAGGTAAGCACGTTTTGGAAGACGAGAGTGGAGAGAAAGGAACGGTACCAATGTATACAATTTGTTATGAAACACGCCCCCCAGAATTTAATGAAACTTCTGAATGCAACATCTGCTTTACAGATGAGCACCAACTCTACGACGCAGAAAGCGATTCTATTCAAATGTGGAGACTGGGAGGTTCCGAGTGGGTGCCGAGTGAAGATGATGGTTCAGAAGAAGAAGAGTCAACCAACAGAATACTTCGTGCGGCTCTAGGTGATGTTGAAGAGGAGCACATGACCAAGATCAAAGCAATTCTTAATAGTAACGGGTTTTTGGTGCCTGAAGAAAACCCGACATTTCAAATGAGCGGCGGCAATATCGAAGAGACTGCCGAAAATTTTGTAAACGGCATCCTGGGGAATATACTCAAGGTGCATGGGAAGAAATTGAGAGATTTACCAGCTTCTACTCAAAACACCATCACTGATACAATTCAAAATGTCAAGACTCGTTTGATAACGAAATTAACTGACTTTTTTAAAAAAGGCGAAGTATTGGATGGTCGAAAAGCTCAAGAAATTGTTTCCGAGATTATGCAAGAAATAGCGTCGAAATAAACAATAATAATATAGCTCAATTTAGGATTAAAACCTAAGCGCCTTCCTAATTATACATCATTCGATTGGTTCAAACTTCTCTCCTCGATTCTTCGCCATATTCGGAAGCGACTGCGCTGTTTACTGTATGGATCATTCTACTACTAAATAAGTCACTTTGAAAAATGAAAGGGCAATACACTTACATATTTCACCCATGGAGTTACATGCCACTCTTCCTTCCAAGTTCCTCCAGGTTGTTTCAAGGCGATCTTTTGTATGAAATGCGGGATATCACGGGGATGATACCTTAAACATTACTATAAGCTCATGCCCTTTTGTATCTTAAAAGAAATAATCACTTACCATTGGGGTTGAAACTTGGCACCACCGGTGGTACTCCCGCTTCTCAATGGGTTCACTTTGTAACTTCCATATGATTTCGACTCCTCTTCAATATACTCGTTAACAAACAAATTTACATTATCGAAATCACATTCTCCACAGGAGCATTTCTCCATTCCTTCGGGAACTCTTCCTGACGAATCCCCAAACTCTAACGTGAATCCAACATTGAACTTGGAGTGGGACTCCCTCTCACTGGAAACTCGAACTAGCTTTGGAATTAGAGTGCTCCTTCTTCTTGCCTCGCCATTTGCGACAGGTTCCGGATTCGATGCAGCGCTTCCCATTCCTGCTTTCAAATAACGGAACTTTTCGCAGTAGACCTGTATTTAAAAAAAAAAAAAACGATGATAACAATTTGCTGCTTTCAAATGATTCTCGAAGAAAAGTTTCGCAGCTTGCTAGGCCAAAAAGATCGTTGAAATTCATAGAGGGACGCTTATCAAGAAGCCATTCGTCTGAATA
>Ga0105055_10003893_pt1 | contig 22241 bp, 22 predicted proteins | sample BON03_FD_78090 | JGI IMG/M metagenome (GOLD analysis project Ga0105055, IMG submission 78090) | Freshwater microbial communities from Lake Bonney liftoff mats and glacier meltwater in Antarctica - BON-03 | ecosystem: Environmental > Aquatic > Freshwater > Ice > Glacier meltwater | place: Lake...
CGTCTCGAACATCAGGTTGCGCTCGGCCAGCGCAGCCGGCGCCTTGGGATCGAGCACCGGCGCATCGGCCAGACCGCAGGCGCCAAGCAGCAGCACGGGCGCCATGGAGAGGACACGTCCAACCAGATTCAGGATAACGCGCTGTGTCACGTCCTGCCCCGACGTTGTAGCCCCGCCAGACCGGAAGGAACCCGGCCGATCCCAGACCGACGCGTCATGATGGCGCTATCGACCCGGGCCCGCAACCCGAAGTCATCCCCGGGGAACGCCCGGAGGCGTGTCCGAATCAGTTCAGTGCCCGGCGCAGCTTGTCGAGCATCTCCTCGACCTCGGTGCGTTCGGCGCCAACGGGCGGTTCGCTGGAGAGGAAGGCATGAAAGGCCTCGATCGCGGCGCCGACATTGCCGCGATGGGCTTCGACCATGCCGAGGTCACGCTTGAGCGAGACGCTGGCCGGCGAAATCAGGATCATGCGCCGGGTCATTTCCGCGCCGCGCTCGAGTTCGCCCTGTTGCAGGGCACGGGTGCGCATGTTGTTGATCAGGCGCAGCAGCACGGCGCGGTTGTCGACCGGTTCGAACCAATCGCGTTCCAGCTCGGCATTGGCGCCCAGCACCTGCTTGGCCAGATTGCGCAGGTCGAGCGTGTCGCGCGTGGCGCCGCCCTCGAAGGGGTCGATGATCAGCCGCTCGCCCTTGCCTTCCAGGCGCAGCAGGAAATGGGAGGGGAAGTTCAGCCCCTCGACCTTCCAGCCGACGGCACGGGCGGTGTGCATGTAGAGGATGCCCAGCGCCACCGGGATGCCCTTGCGCCGGGCGATCACGCGGACCAGGTCGGCGTTGTCGGGATCGTCGTAGGTTTCGCGGTCGCCGCTGTAGCCGTGGCGCTCGAAGAGCACGCGGGCGACGGCCCAGGCGCGCCCTTCCAGGGTGCCGCCGCGATGGCCCAGGGCTGCGGCATCGGCCGCCAGCGCAGCCAGATGCTGGCGGCAGGCATGACCGCTGGATTCGGGGTGGTCGAGCAAGGCAAGGAGCAACGCCGCCTCGGCAATGTCGATGTTTTCGTCACCGGCCTCACCCATGTTGGCGAGCCTTGCCCTGATCTTGTCCATGGCGTCCAAGCGCTTCTCGTCCCTACCGTGCCACCGCGGCGCGATCATGGCACATTGCCCGCCGTCATGCAGCCTGAGCGTGCCCGGAAGATGACGAGCAACCCCGGCCCGGACGATCACGGCCCCTGCCCCCTGTGCGGGCGACCGATGGTGGAAGGCCCCAGTATGGACCGCCACCACTGGGTGCCCAGAAGCCATGGCGGGCGCCAGAAATCCGCCATGCATCAGGTCTGTCACCGCAAGATCCACGCCGTGCTCTCGGAGGCCGAACTGGCGCGCGCCTACAGCGATGCCGAAAGCCTGCGCCGCCACCCCGAGATCGCCCGTTTCATCGCCTGGGTGCAGCGCAAGCCGCCGGAATGGAACACATGGCATCGCAGCCCGAAAAAACGCTGAATCAGGCTGTTTCGGGCATCACGCGCAGGCGCCGGACCGGTGAAAACAGCAGAACCAGCGGAGCCAGAAGGCCGCCGACGACGCCGATCCACAGCGCGGTACGCGGTTCGCCGATGGTCGCCACCTGGCCGGCGATGACGGCGCCGACCGGCAGCAGGATGCCGGCCGCGACATGGAAGCTGGCGTTGGCGCGCCCGAGCACGGCCTGGGGCAGCACGGTCTGGCGCAGGCTCATGGCGTGGATCAGGAAGGCCACGATCAGAGCATCGCTGAAGAGCTGGTGAGCACCCAGGAAACCCAGCACGCGCCATTCCGGCCCGCCGGCCAGCGGGATCAGCAGGCCAAAGGCCTGGCCGCCGGCCAGCAGCACGATCATCGCCGGTCCCAGCCCCAGGCGCGCGGCGACCCAGCGTGCCGCCAGCGCGCCGCCCAGGGCGCCGATGCCGCCAAACCCGACCAGGATGCCGTAAACGCTGGCCGACAGGCCCAGGGTCTGCAGCAGGAAAATCATGTAGATGCCGTAGAAGAAGCCGCCGAAAAAGGCCTCGATCGCCGCGACCAGGAACAGCGGGCGGATGAGGTCGTGGCGCCAGCAGGCGCGCAGGCCCAGGACAAGATCGCTGACCAGGGTCGGGCGCAGTTCCGGGAGCGGCGAGAGGGTCTCGCGCGCCCTGATCGAGAGCAGGAACAGCGCCGAAACGACGTAGGACACCGCATCGGCCAGGATCGCGATGGGCGCCGTCAGCAGATCGACCAGGATGCCGCCGGCGCTCGGCCCGCCGATCTCGGCGACCGCGTCGGTGGCCTCCAGCTTGGCATTGCCTTCGGTGAGCTGCGCCTTGCCGATCAGCACCGGCAGATAGGTGTTGTCGGCGATCTGGAACAGCGTCGAGGCCGCACCGACCCCGGCGGCGACGATATAGAGCTGGGCCATGCTCAGGGCATCGAACCAGGCCGCGACCGGCACGGTGAAGAGCAAGGCCGCGCGCACCAGATCGCAGAAGACCAGCATGGGGCGCTTGGCGCTGCGGTCGATGCGCCCGCCCATCAGCAGGCCGACCAGGATGCCCGGCGCCACCGCCAATGCCGAAAGGATGCCGATTTCCGAAGGCAGCGCGCCGACCACCAGCAGGGCGACGATGGGCAGTGCAGTGCGGCTGATGCGGCTGCCGAAGGCGCTGATCACCTGGGCCGACCACAGGCGCATGAAGTCGCCGTGCCGCCAGAGCCCGCCCTGCGGCCACATCGGAAAACCCAGCAATCTCATGCCTGCCATGCCCTCTGCGCGGCGCACGGCGCGCTTGCGACCGCGGAAACTGCTCTATAGTGGCCTTCGACCCCTCCGCCAACCAACCGGCCGACCGCGTGACCCAACCCCTGCCTGCGGATGAGGCACCTGCCCAGCCCGACCGCCGCTTTGCCTTTTTCCTGCTGTTTGCCAGCCTGGTCTGCGTCGGCCTGGGGCAGTCCCTGCTGTTCACCGTGCTGCCGCCGCTGGGGCGCGCCATGGGCCTGGTGGAATGGCAGGTCGGCACCATCTTCGCTTTTTCGGGCGCGATGTGGTTCCTGATGAGCCCGTTCTGGGGCCGCAAGAGCGATATCTGGGGCCGCAAGCCGGTCGTCCTGATGGGCATCATCGCCTACGGCGTCTCGATGACCCTGTTCCTGCTGATGGTGAAGGTCGGCATGCTCGGGCTGCTGCCGCTGGCCATCGCCTTTCCGCTGATGGTCCTGGCGCGCGGCATCTTCGGCATGATCGGCTCGGGCTCCTTCCCCGCCGCCCAGGCCTATGTCGCCGACCGCACGACACGGGCCGAGCGCACCAGCAATGTCGCGCTGATCAACGCTTCCTTCGGCGTCGGCGTGATCTTCGGTCCGGGCCTGGGTGCCATGCTCTCAGGGATCGACCTGCTCGCACCGCTCTACGCCGTGGCGGCCATCGCCTTCCTCAGCGCACTGGCCATCGCCCTGTTCCTGCCCGAGAAACGCGCGCCGATGTCGGCCCGCACCAAGACGGTGAAGATGAGTCCCTTCGACCGGCGCATCATGCCGCTGGCCGGCGCCAGCGTGGTGATGAGCATCTGCCAGGCCGCAACCATGCAGACCGCGGCCTTTTTCGTCATGGACGTCTTGCACCTGACCCCCGCACAGACCGCGCAGAAGGCCGGCATCGCACTCACCGCCTCGGCGGCGGCGGCCCTGCTGGTTCAGGTCTTTGCCATCCGCAAGTTCGACCTGACCCCGCGCGTGCTGCTGCGCTGGGGTGCGGCGATATCGCTGATCGGTTTCATCGTCTTCATCTTCAGCGGTTCTTACATTCCGCTGGTCATCGCCCTGATGCTGCACGGCATCGGCCAGGGCATGCTGCGGCCCGGCCTGGGTGCTGCGGCCTCGCTGGCCGTGGGACCGCACGAACAGGGCGGCGCGGCCGGCCTGATCACGGCGACCGGACCGGTCGGCCACGTGCTCTCGCCCTTCATCATCATGCCGCTCTACCAGTTCAACCATCACGGCCCCTATGTCATGAACGCCATTCTGATGGCCGGATTACTGGTCTATATTTTCACCAGTTCCCGTATCCGCGCGGTCCTGACGCGCGCCCGCGTCTGAAGGAGACAGCCATGGCCGTGATCAACCGCATCGCCGAATTCCACGCCGACATGACGGCCTGGCGCCGCGACATCCACGCCCATCCCGAGACCGCCTTCGAGGAAATCCGCACCGCCGACACCGTTGCTGCCCTCCTGGAAGACTTCGGCATGGAGGTTCATCGCGGCCTGGCGGTCACCGGTGTCGTGGGCACGCTGAAGGCCGGAAGCGGCAGCCGCACCATCGGCCTGCGCGCCGACATGGACGCACTCCACATCCACGAGAAAAACGCCTTCGACCACCGCTCCGTCAACGACGGCAAGATGCACGCCTGCGGCCATGACGGGCACACCACCATGCTGCTGGGCGCCGCCAAATACCTGGCCGAAACGAAAAACTTCGACGGCACCATCCACTTCATCTTCCAGCCGGCGGAAGAAAACGAGGGCGGCGGCCGGGTCATGGTCGAGGAAGGCCTGTTCGAACAGTTCCCCTGCGATTCGGTCTACGGCATGCACAACGCGCCGGGCATCGAGGTCGGCAGGTTCGCCGTGCGCGAGGGGCCGTTCCTGGCCGCCTTCGACATCTTCGAGATCACCGTCACCGGCATCGGCACCCATGCCGCCATGCCCGACCGCGGCATCGACCCGATGATCCCCGCAGCCCAGATCGTCACCGGCCTGCAGGCGATTCCCTCGCGCGAGGTTTCACCGCTCTCCTCGGCCGTCGTCTCGGTGACGCAGATCCATGGCGGCGACACCTGGAACGTCATCCCCGACAGTGTCGTGCTGCGCGGCACCTGCCGCTGGTTCGACAAGACCGTGCGCGACCTGCTGGAACCGTCCATGAAGCGCATCGCCGAAGGCATCGCCGCGGCCCATCGCTGCACCGCGACCCTGCGTTATGAGCGGCGTTATCCCGCCACGGTCAACGCCCCGGCCGAAACCGCCTTTGCCGCCGGCGTCGCCGAGGCCCTGGTCGGCTCCGAGCACGTCGACCGCAACTTCGAGCCCGACATGGGCTCGGAGGATTTCGCCTTCATGCTGGAGAAGAAGCCGGGCTGCTACATCCTGATCGGCAACGGCCCCGAAGCCGGCGGCTGCCTGCTCCACAACCCGCACTACGACTTCAACGACGAAGTCCTGCCGCTGGGCGCGAGTTACTGGGCAAGGCTGGCGGAAACAGCGCTGGCGCGGGGATAGCGAGCCCTCAATCCCGCTGTCATGGTCCGGCTTGACCGGACCAACCATGCTGTGACTGCGCGGGCGGCGCGCGCCAACAACTTGGTGCGACCCGGTAGGTCACAGCATGGACCCTCCGGTCAAGCCGGAGGGTGACACTTCCAGAAAGTGGGGACGTTCAGCCGTCGAGGTTCGGCAGATCCGGGAATTCGCCGAAGTCGATGCCTTCGTCGGCCAGTTCCTCGGCCTGTTCGCGGGTCGCCTGGCCATAGATGCTGCGTTTGTCGGTTTCGCCGTAGTGAATCTTGCGCGCCTCGTCGGCAAATCGCGGGCCGACGTGTTCGAAGGTCGTCTCCACGTGGTGTTTGACCGCGCGCATCATGGCCAGCATCTGGCCGGCCTGTTCCTTCTGCTGGGCCAGGGTCAGGGCCCTCTCGGGTGCAGGAGCGGCGAACTCGGCCGTTTTGGCGCCCGAGGAGCGGGTCGAGACGTTGGGCGCCATCAGCGCCTTGCCCACCTTCTTGTCGCCGCAGACCGGGCACGCGACCTCGCCCGCGTCGGCCTGGGCCTGGAACGCGTCGCTGTCGGCGAACCAGCCTTCGAAGACATGGTCCTTGCGGCATTTGAGGTCGAAGACGATCATGCGTGGGAACGCCTCACAAAATCAGGGCCTTAACGGCCTTTCGCAGTAACTATATGTGGCAAATGCGCCCGGGAACAAGATGACAGGCACGCGACACGGCCATGGCGCCGACCTTCCCGTCTCTTCGTGGATCGCTCGCTTTGCGCCGCTGATCCCCCAACGCGGACGTGTGCTGGACGTTGCGGCCGGAGGCGGCCGCCACACACGCTACCTGCTGGAGCGCGGCCACAAGGTGACCGCGATCGATGTCGATGTCTCCGGTCTGGCCGACCTAGAAGACCGGGAAGGCGCCGAGATCGTCGAGGCCGACCTGGAAACCGGCAGTCCCTGGCCCTATGCCAGCCACCGCTTCGCGGCGGTGATCGTGACCAACTATCTCTACCGCCCGCTTCTGCCCAACCTGGTGTCCTGCATCGGACCGGGCGGGCTGCTACTCTACGAGACCTTCGCCGAGGGCAACGAGGCGTTCGGGCGGCCGAGCAACCTGGCCTTCCTGCTCAAGCCCGGCGAACTGCTTGGCGCTGTCGCCGGTCGCCTGCGGGTGCTGGCCTATGAGGACCTCATCGTCGACGAACCCAAACCCGCCGCCGTGCAACGCATCTGCGCCCGCCGGGAGGGCTGAAGGCCCCAACCACCCTTGTCATCCCGGACAAGGCGCGCAGCGCCGCAGATCCGAGATCCATGCCGGAACCTCGCCGCGATCACCAGCGCGTTTCATCGTTCCGGCATGGGTCCCGGCTCTCGCCACGCTCGGCCGGGATGACGAAAGTTTCCTGGGATGGAGCGACGCTCCTACTCCGCAGCAGCCTTTGCCGCCGCCGATGGCGCACTGTAGCGACGGTCATGCTGCAGGGACGGCAGGATGCCGCGCACGCGGTCGACCTCGGCCATGTCGCATTCGGCCATGATGAACCCGACTTCGGTGCCGGCATCAGCCAGGACGGTGCCCCAGGGATCGATGATCAGTGAATGGCCGCAAGTGCGCCGGCCGCCGGGGTGATTGCCTGTCTGGCAGGGGGCAAAGACGAAGGCGCCGCATTCGATCGCCCGGGCCCGCAGCAGCACTTCCCAATGGGCATCGCCCGTCACCTTGGTGAAGGCCGACGGCACGGTCAGCATCGTCGCGCCGGCCTGGGCGAGATCGCGGTAGAGATGCGGGAAACGCAGGTCGTAGCAGACCGTCATGCCGAGACCGCCCCAGGGTGTCTGGGCCAGCACCGCCTTGTCGCCGGGATGGAACATGCTCGATTCCCGGTAGCGCGAGCCGTCGGGCAGATCGACATCGAACATGTGGATCTTCTCGTAGTCGGCGGCCGTGTTGCCCTGGGGATCGAACAGGAAGGCGTGGTTGGCCAGTGTGCCGTCGGCGCGCAGGGCCGCGACCGAACCGGCCTGCAGCCAGGTACCGGTTTCCCGGGCGACCTCAGCAAAGGCCTTCAGCGCGGGATGTTCGGCGGGGCGTCTGGCGTTTTCCAGCCGCTGCTCCTCGCTGGCAGCCATCAGCGCGACGTTTTCGGGCAGTCCGATCAGCTCGGCGCCGGCCTCGGCGGCCCGGCGCACCAGATCGCAGGCGGTCTCGACGTTGCGCGGCAGGTTCTCGTCGGCGTTGACCTGGACGCAGGCGATCTTGACCTTGCTCATGCCGCGATCCCCAGAAGCTGGTCGAGACGGCCCTGGCGGTCGAGCGCATGGAGTTCGTCGCTGCCGCCGACCGGGACACCGTCGATGAAGATCTGAGGCACGGTGCGGCCGCCGTTCGACAGGCGTGTCATCTCCTCACGCTTGCCCGGGTCCATCATCACGTCGATCTCGGTGAACGCCACCCCCTTGGCCTTCAGCAGCGCCTTGGCGCGATGGCAATAGGGGCAGAACATGGTGCTGTAGACGACGACTTCGGCCATGACGGGCTCCGGATCAGGACGTGCGAGGATAACATCCTAGGTGGTGGCGCGCACCACACGCGCAAGGGTGACGACGTCCACCCCGACCGCCCCGGCACGGTAAAGTGTTCGTGCGCAGGCTTCCACGGTGGCGCCGGTGGTGAAGACGTCGTCGACCAGCAGGATGCGTCGCCCCGGCACCTGTTCCGCACGGTGCGGGCGCACCGCGATGGCGCCGCGTACGTTGTCGAAACGCTGGTTGCGGTTGAGGCCGCCCTGGGAGGGTGTGGCGCGCGTGCGCGCCAGCAGATCGACCACCGCGGGCCGCCCGCCGATACGGGCGAGCGCCGCGGCGAGCATGGCCGACTGGTTGTAACGGCGCGCCAGCAGGCGGCGGCGATGGAGCGGCACGCAGGCGATCAGTTCGGCCTCCTCCAGCAGGGGCCCGGCGGCACGCTGCAGCCAGCGGGCAAAGGCGGGCAGCAGGTGGGTGCGGTCGGCACGCTTGAAACCGACGATCAGGCGGGCCGAGAGATCGTTGTAGCGCAGCGCCGAACGCGCCCGGTCGAAGGCCGGCGGCTCTGCCGCACAGCCACCGCACAGGGCATCGGCGCCCATGTCGAAATCGAAGGGCAGGCCGCAACGGGCGCATTGCGGTGCGGTGATGAGATCAAGCCCAGGCCAGCACTCGGCACACAGGGCGGTGCCCGCGCCGACGATCATGCCGCAGGCAATACAGCGCGGCGGCAGCACGGCATCGAGCATCGTGCGTCCGGCGGCGGCAAGGAGGGCGGGCATCTCCATGAAGGGATTCCCGCGTACCGGGCAGCCTTCGTCAAGGCTGGTCTTGCGGCCCGGCGCAGCAGCGGGCAGAACGGCGGCGATGAACGATCCGATCACCCCCTTCGACCGCAACGCGCTGCGCCGCAACCGCGCACGGGCCGCGCGTCTGGACCATGGCGAGGCCGAATTCCTGTTTACCGAGGTCGGCGAACGCCTGGTCGACCGGCTGGACGACATCCGTCGCAGCTTTCCCGTGGCGCTGGAGATCGGCGCGCGGCGCGGCGCCCTGCGCCCCCAGCTTGCCGCGCGCAACGGCATCGAGACCCTGATCCAGGCCGACGCCTCCCCGGACATGGCCGCATCCGGCTCGGGGCCGCGCCTGGCGATGGACGAGGAGGCCCTGCCCTTCGGCGAGGCCAGCCTCGATCTGGTGTTCTCCAACCTGGCGCTGCACTGGACCAACGACCTGCCCGGCGCCCTGGCGCAGATCCGCCGCGCCCTGCGGCCCGACGGGCTGCTGCTGGCCGCCATGATCGGCGGCGACAGCCTGATCGAACTGCGCGGTGTCATGGCAGAGGCCGAAGCGACAGTGACCGGCGGCATGAGCCCGCGCCTCTCGCCGCTGGTCGACGTGCGCGACGCCGGAGCCCTGCTCCAGCGTGCCGGGTTCGCCCTGCCGGTGGTCGACATCGACCGCATCGACGTGAGTTACCCCGATGCCCTGGCCCTGATGCGCGACCTGCGCGCCATGGGCGAGACCAATGCGCTGGCCGAACGCCCCCGGGCCATGGCCCGCCGCGACGTGATGCTGGCGGCGGCAGCGCTCTACACCGAGCGCCACGGCGATACCGAGGGCCGCATCCCGGCGACCTTCGACATCGTCTATCTCTCCGGCTGGGCGCCCGACGCCAGCCAGCAGAAACCCCTGCGCCCCGGCAGCGGCCAGATCAGTCTGACCCAGGTGCTGGGGGAGGATTCCTCCAATTAAGCTGTCATCCTCGGGCGTAGCGCGCAGCGCGAAGACCCGAGGACCTCGAGAGGACCGCAGAACGTGGACCTTCGAGGTTCAGCTCGCCTGTCGAGGTCCTCGGGTCTCCGCTTCGCTACGCCCGAGGATGACAGGGCATTTTGCTCACAGCAGGTCGCACAGCATTGCCACCAGCGGCACGTCGGCGGCGGGCATGGGGTAGCCGGACATCCGGTTGGGCCGGACCCAGGCGAGTTCGGCATGCTCCAGCGCCGTGACCGTGCCTTTCCAGCGGCGGCAGACATAAAGCGGCATCAGCAGATGGAAGTCGTCATAGGCATGGCTGGCGAAGGTGAAGGGCGCCAGGCAGGCCTGGGTGACATCGATGGAAAGTTCCTCGCGCAGCTCGCGGATCAGCGCGACCTCCGGCGTCTCGCCCTGCTGCACCTTGCCGCCGGGAAACTCCCAGAGGCCGGCCATGGCCTTGCCTTCGGGCCGGCGCGCGAGCAGCACGCGGTCGTCGATGTCGACCAGCGCGCAGGCAACGACGAGCAAGGATTTCATGACAGCCACTCCTGCCGTGTCACGCGGTGGGCCTCCCAGTCGAAATAGCAGCCGCGCGCGGGCGCCCATTCGCGGACATCGCCGATACGCCGCAGGCCGACCTTGGCAAGCACCCGGCCCGACGCCCGGTTCGCCATGGCGGTGTAGGCGCAGATCGCATCCAGGCCAAGCCGCGCGAAACCGAAGGTGACCAGGGCACGCGCGCCTTCCGTGGCGTAGCCCCTGCCCCAGGCCCAGGGCGCATAGACATTGCGATGGGCACCAGGCGCAGACGCCGCGTGACGATGACCTCCTCGCGCGGCCCGGTCATGCTTGCCATTCGCGCCGCGTCAGGCGGTAACATTCGCCGATCATGCTGCCGCCCCGCTCGGGCAGGACGGCAAAGGTGACATTGCCGATGCGGCGCAGGCCGGCCTTGGCCAGCACACGGCAGGACGCCCGGTTGGCGACGGCCGCATGGGAATGGACGGCATCGAGGCCGAGGGTTTCGAAAGCGAAAGCGACGACCGCGCGCGCCGCCTCCGTCGCGTAACCGCGGCCCCAGCGCCAGGGCGCGAAGATGTAGCCGAGTTCGGCGGCGCGCCGGTCCTCGAAGAGATCGAGGCCAATGGATCCAATCACCGCATCGCCCTGCTTCTCGACAACGGCCCACATCTGCCCACCACCGTGGCGGCGATCGTGCACCGCCGCTTCGGCGAAGGCGATGGCACCGCCGGGTGGATAGGGATGGGGCACCTCGGCCGTGTACCGCGCGACCTCCCAGAGGCGCGCATAGGCCTCCACCGCGCGGCCGTGGCGGGGCTCGAGCGGCTCCAGCCGCAGGCGGTCCGTGGTGAGGGTCGCAATGGTCATGGCCCGCGCGTTCTAGCCAGCGCCGCGTGCGCCGTCCACGGCTTCAGCGCAACTGCGACCAGTAGGCGCGGTAGGCCTCGCAGAGCATGTCGGCATCGCGCGCGGGCGCCGGCATCCTCTGTTCACCGATGCGGCGCAGGCCGGCCTTGGCCAGCACCCGGCAGGATGCGGGGTTCTCGACATTGGCATAGGCCTCGATCAGATCCAGGCGCATGTAGCCGAACCCTAAGCGGATCATGGCGCGCGCCGCCTCTGTGGCATACCCCTTGCCCCAGACCCAGGGGGCGAAGGCATAACCCAGTTCGCCGGTGCGCCGGTCATCGGCCAGCGTGATGTCGATGACCCCGACCATGCCCTCCTCGCCCTCGCCGATCACGGCAAAAACCCAGCCGCCGCCGTCACGGCGTTCCTCGGTGGACCGGCGCGCGAAATCCTCCGCACAGCGCGGCGGATAGGGATGGGGGATGTTGGCGGTGTAACGCGAGACCTCCCAGAGGCGCGCGAAACGATCCAGACCGCGGGCGTGGTCAAGCACCAGAGGCTCCAGACGCAGGCGTTCGGTCGCAACCGGCCGGGGGCCTTCAAGCTTCACGGGCATCCCCGCACGGCCTTCGCAAGGCCGCCCCGGGCATGCCCTTCGTCGTTGCGCAAACGCCTTGTGGCGCCGGCAATGGCGAAACTCGGCATGAAAGGACCCCCGTTGTGCAGTCGCTCGGCGGCCATGCTAAGACCGCGCCGACTCGGGCGCAAACACCGGAGAGGTCTCTGGACACGAACGTCGATCCGCGCGGCAGCGATGCCACAGGTCAGGGCAGCCGGCGCGCCGAACTGATGGCGCTGGCGCGCCTGGGTGTGCCGCTGGCCGGGGCGAACCTGGCCGAACTGGGCATGGCGCTGACCGACATGGCGATCGTGGGCCGTCTGGGCGCGGTGGAGTTCGCCGCCGTCGGCCTGGCCGGGGGCGTCATCTTCGACATCGAGTCCATCCTGGCGGGTGTGCTGACCGTGGTCGGCGTGCTGGTCGCGGAGGCCTATGGACGGGGCGAACGCGAGCGGGTCGGCGCCATCGCGGGCCAGGGCCTGCGCATCGCCATGCTGCTGGCGCTGCCGCTGGTCGCCATGTGCCTTGTGTTGCCCGCGATCCTTTCGTGGACCGGGCAGGATGCGGAGGTGCTGGCCCTTGGCGCGGTCTATCTCAACGCCGTGGTCTGGTCGTTTCCCTTCTTCATGGCCTATGCGGTGCTGGTCGACGTGGCGACCGCGCTGCACCGGCCGCGCATGGTGTTCCTGGTCTCGTCCTGCGCGGTGGCGGTCAACGCGGTGCTGAGCTGGTACCTGGTGTTCGGCCTGGCGTCATGGCAGGGGCTGGGCGTGGCCGGCGCGGGTTATGCCACCAGCATCGTCAACGCGGTCATGGTGACCGCGCTGGCCGTTGCCTGTTTCGGCACGCGCGACCTGCGTTCCTGGCTTCCCATGCGCGCCCTGCTGCGCGGCGACCGGGCGGCAGGGCGCGATATCGTCAAGGTCGGCCTGCCGGTGGCCGGCATGACGCTGGCCGAAAGCGGCATGTTCACGGTCGTCATGGTCCTGATCGGCGGTTTTGGCGCGGTCGCCCTTGCCGCCAGCAAGATGGTCTTCGGCTATGTCCAGGTGGCGGGCGCCTTTGCCTTCGCGGCTGCCGACGCCGCCGCGATCCGCGTCGCCATGGCAGCCGGGCGCGGCGACCGCGCGGGCGTGTCGCGGGCCGGCATCCTTGCCTGCATCGTGGGAACCGCGATCCTTGTCCTGCTCGCCATGGTACCCCTCGCCTTCCCCTATGGCGTGGCGGCCGTGTTCCTGGGCGAACTCAAGGGCGAGGACGTCGAGGTCGCCGAACAGGCCCGCCTGCTGTTTGGCATCGGTGCGCTCTATCTGGTGCTGCAGGGCCTGCAGACCATCGCCGAACATGCCCTGCGCGGCCTGCGCGACACCCTGGTGCCGATGTGGCAGTCGCTGGCGGGGCTGTGGCTGATCGGTCTGGCGGGCGGGACACTGCTCGCCTATGGCCTCGGCATGGGCGTGGCCGGCCTGTGGTGGGGCATGGCGGCGGGTTCGGGCATCACCGGCCTGCTTTTCCTGCGCCGCTTTGCGGTGCTTGGCGCCCGGATCGGAAGCCCGGATCAGGAACGCAAGATCACGAGCGATAGTCGGCGTTGATGTCGATGTAGCCGCGCGTCAGGTCGCAGGTCCACACGGTCGCCTTGCCGCGACCGACGCCGACGTCGACCGCGATGACGATGTCCCGGCCGGCCATGTGGCGCGCGACCGGGGCCTCGTCATAGGCCTGGGGCGGCGCGCCGTTGATCGCGACGGGATGGCCGCCGACCAGGATGTCGAGGCTGGTCTCGGCGATCTGCTGGCCCGACTTGCCCACCGCCATGACGATGCGGCCCCAGTTGGCGTCGCCGCCGGCGATGGCGGTCTTGACCAGCGGCGAATTGGCGATGGCAAGACCGATGGTGCGCGCCGCACGGGCCGAACGCGCGCCGCTGATGGTGATCTCCACGAACTTCTGGGCGCCTTCGCCGTCGCGCACGACCTGATGGGCCAGGTCGAGGCAGACGCCGTCGAGCGCCTTGCGGAAGGCGCGCAGGTGGGGATCGGAAAGCGCTGCCACCTTCTTGTGTTTTGCAGCACCCGTGGCGAAAAGCTGCAGGGTGTCGCTGGTCGAGGTGTCACTGTCGACCGTGATGGCATTGAACGAACGGTCCGCCGCCGAGGCCAGCATGGCCTGGAGCACGCCGGCGGGGATCGCCGCATCGGTGAAGACATAGGCCAGCATGGTCGCCATGTCCGGGGCGATCATGCCCGAACCCTTGGCCATGCCGGTGATGGTGACCGGCGTGCCGTCGATCTGCGTCATCACCGAAGCGCCCTTGGGATAGGTGTCGGTCGTCATGATGGCGACCGCGGCATCCTCGAAGGCGCCGGGCTTGAGGCGCTTGTGGACGTTGGGCAGTTCCCTGACGATCTTCTCGATCGGCAGGGGCTGGCCGATAACGCCGGTCGAGGCGACAAAGACACTGCCGGGTCTGCCGCCGACCAGGGCGGCGACGGCGCCCGCAGCGGTCGCCACGGCATCGTCGCCGGCCTTGCCGGTATAGACGTTGGCATTGCCCGAGTTGACGATCAGCGCCCGCGCCTTGCCCTTGGGCAGGTGCTTGCGGCACCAGCGCACCGGCGCGCCGGCCGTGCTCGACTTCGTGAACACGCCGGCCACGTTCGCCGGCGCGTCAAAGACAGCGAGCATCAGGTCGAGCTTGGTCGAACTGGCCTTGATGCCGCAGCGCCCGGTGGCCAGCGAAACGCCGGCGACCGGGAGCATGTCCGGGAACCGCTCAGGCGCGAGCGGCGAGACGGCAGTCTTGGGCAAAGCGGCCATGGCGTCGGTCCGTTGCAGGTTATTCCGCGGCAGGTGCGGGCTCCACAATCTCGATCTGCGCGTCGGTGCGCAAGGTATCGATGCGGTCGTAGATCGCCTGCTCGGCAAGCTGGCCCTGCAGGGTCGGGGCCATCTCCTCGAAACCGGGCACCGGTGCGGAGCGGCGCTCCTCGACCTTGATCACATGCCAGCCGAAGGGTGACTGCACGGGGCCGGAAATCTCGCCGGCGTCCAAAGCAAAGGCGGCATCGGCGAATTCGGGCACCATGTCCTCGTGGCGGAACCAGCCGAGATCGCCACCGTCGGGGCCGCTGGGGCCGATCGAGGCTTCCGCCGCCAGGGTGGCGAAGTCCTCGCCGTCATCAAGCCGCTCGACCAGTGCCGCGGCGGCTTCTTCGTTGTCGACCAGGATATGGCGGGCATGAATCTCCTCGCCCTGGCCCGAAGCGGCATAATCGACCGCCCAGGCATCATAGGCCGCGCGAAGCTCCTCCTCGCTGAATTCCCTGGTCATGACCTCCTGCATGTAGAGCTGCTGGAGGACCTGCTCGCCGATCTGGTCCATCTGGCGCGTGTAGGCCTCGCTTCCCTCCAGGCCATCGGCCCGGGCAGCGGCGACCACCAGCTTGCGGTCGATGACCTGGTTGAGCATGGGTTCCCAGAGGGTTTCGAGGGGAAGCTGCTGATATTCGGCCGGCAGGCCCTGGATTGCGGCGACGACCTCGTCGCGCGTGACTTCGGTGCCGTTGACCCGTGCGACGACCGCATTCTCCTCCTGCGCGGCGACGGGAAGGGCAAGAACAGCAAGACAGAGGGCGACAAACGCGGCCCGCAACATCTTCATCAGACATCCTCCTGGGGGAAAGTTGGCGTTTCAGACCATATCGGTCGCCGCCGCACAAGGGGCCAGCCCATCACGCTGCGTTGACACAGGGGGCAGCGCTCCCTATCTGTGCCGGGTCACACAGCCTGCGTTCCGCGGGCACAAAACATTGGATTCACAGATGCTTGGCGCCCTTGCAAGCCGCCTCTTCGGGTCGGCCAACCAACGCCAACTCAAGAAATTCGGCAAGACCGTCGAACGCGTCAACGCCCTGGAACCGCAGTTTCAGGCGCTTGATGACGCCGCGCTGACGGCCAAGACCGCCGAATTCCGCGAGCGGCTTGCCGGTGGGGAGACGCTGGACGACCTCGTTCCGGAGGCCTTTGCCACCGTGCGCGAGGCCGCCAAACGTGTGCTCGGCCAGCGCCATTTCGACGTCCAGCTTCTGGGCGGCATGGTGCTGCACCAGGGCAAGATCGCCGAGATGAAGACCGGCGAAGGCAAGACCCTGGTCTCGACCCTGCCCGCCTACCTCAATGCCATCGAGGGAAAGGGCGTCCACATCGTCACCGTGAACGACTATCTGGCCCGGCGCGACGCCGAGTGGATGGGGCGCATCTACCGTTTCCTGGGTCTGACCGTGGGCGTCATCGTGCCCGGCCTGGACGATGTCGCCCGGCGCGAGCAGTACGCCTGCGACATCACTTACGCGACCAACAACGAGCTGGGTTTCGACTATCTGCGCGACAACATGAAGTTCTCGCTCGACAGCATGGTCCAGCGCGACTTCAACTTCGCCGTCGTCGACGAGGTCGACAGCATCCTGATCGACGAGGCGCGCACGCCGCTGGTAATTTCCGGCCCGACCGAGGATTCCTCGGAAGCCTACCGCAACGTCGACCGCCTGATGCCCAAGCTGGTCGAGGACGATTACGACAAGGACGAGAAACAGCGCGCGGTATCGCTGACCGAACAGGGCACCGAGAGGATCGAGGCGCTGCTGACCGAAGCCGGCCTGCTGAGCGAAGGCGGGCTCTACGATATCCAGAACGTCAGCCTGGTCCACCACGTCAACCAGGCGCTGCGCGCCCACAAGCTGTTCACGCGTGATGTCGACTACATCGTCAAGGACGACAAGGTCATCATCATCGACGAGTTCACCGGCCGCATGATGGAAGGCCGGCGCTACAGCGAAGGCCTGCACCAGGCGCTGGAAGCCAAGGAAGACGTCAAGGTCCAGACCGAGAACCAGACCCTGGCCTCGATCACCTTCCAGAACTATTTCCGCCTCTACCCGAAGCTGTCCGGCATGACCGGCACGGCCATGACCGAGGCCGGCGAATTCGCCGAGATCTACGAGCTTGAAGTGATCGAGATGCCGACCCATCGGCCGATGCAGCGCATCGACCATGACGATGCGGTCTATCGCACGGGTCCGGAGAAATACGATGCGATCATCGACCTGATTGCGCAGAGCCACGCCAAGGGCCAGCCCGTTCTGGTCGGCACCGTCTCCATCGAGAAGTCGGAGATGCTGGGGGCGATGCTCAAGAAAAAGAAGATCCCCCACAACGTGCTCAACGCCCGCTACCACGAGCAGGAAGCCCACATCGTGGCCCAGGCCGGGCGGCCCGGAGCGGTCACGATCGCGACCAACATGGCCGGGCGCGGCACCGACATCCAGCTTGGCGGCAACGCCGACATGCAGGTTGCCGACGAACTGGCCGCCATCGAAGACGAAGGCAAACACGCCGTCGAGGAGGCGCGCATCCGCGCCGGGGTCGCCGCATCGCGCGAGAAGGTGCTGGCCGCAGGCGGCCTCTGCATCATCGGCACCGAACGCCACGAAAGCCGGCGCATCGACAACCAGTTGCGCGGCCGTTCGGGCCGCCAGGGCGATCCCGGCGCCTCCTTCTTCCTGCTGTCGCTCGACGACGACCTGATGCGCATCTTCGGCAGCGACCGTCTCGACGGCATGTTGAAGAAGCTGGGCCTGGAAGAAGGCGAGGCGATCACCCACCCCTGGGTCAACAAGGCCATCGAACGCGCCCAGGGCAAGGTCGAGGCGCGCAACTTCGACATCCGCAAGAACCTGCTGCGCTTCGACAACGTGATGAACGACCAGCGCAAGGTGATCTACGAGCAGCGCCGGGACCTGATGCGCACCAGCGACGTCTCCGAGACCATCGCCCACATGCGCCAGGAGGTGATCGAGGATCTGGTCGCCCGCACAATCCCGGAGGGCGTCTATCCCGAACAGTGGGAGACCCACTCGCTGGCCGAAGAGGTCAATCGCATCCTGGGCCTCAATCTGCCGATCGCCGAGTGGGCCGCCGAGGAAGGCATCGCCGACGAGGAGGTGCGCGAGCGCATCCAGAAGGCCGCCGACGAAAAGGCCGCCGAGAAGGAACAGCTCTACACGCCGGCGGTGATGCGCGTGGCCGAGAAGAGCCTGCTGCTGCAGATTCTCGACAACAAGTGGCGCGACCACCTGCACTCGCTCGACCATCTGCGTCAGGCCGTCGGCCTGCGCGCCTATGCCCAGAAGGACCCGCTGCGCGAATACCAGCGCGAGGCCTTCAACCTGTTCGACCATCTGCTCTCGAGCCTGCGCGAAGGCGTCACCCAGATGCTGATGCATGTCGAGATCCGGGTCGATGCCGCCGACCTTCTGGCGCGCCGCCAGCAACAGCAGCAAGCCAAGCTGCAGGAAAGTCGCACCGATCCCGCACTTGCCACGCAGCAGCCTGCGGCGCCGGCCCAGAGCGGCATCGGCGACTGGGAAAGCGGACCCGTGGTCCGCCGCACCGATCCGGGCCAGCGCAAGTCCGGCGACCCTGCGACCTGGGGCCGTGTCGGGCGCAACGAGCCCTGCCCCTGCGGCTCGGGAAAGAAGTACAAACACTGCCACGGCAAGCTGGAACAGGACGCCACGGTCGAGCGGGTTTCCTAGAACGCCGCCTCCGCAAGGCAACCTGCCTGCCGCTTACCAACCCAGAACGACGCAAGTGATAGGTGGAACATTGTCCAGCGGTACGAAGATCACCGAACGTTACAATGACTCCGGTTACCTGCAGTCCAATCCAACCTGGCATGCAGAAGATTCGCCATGGAAGGCGCGTCAGGTGATGCGCATCCTGGAGCGCAACGCCATCACACCAGGGACCCTCTGCGAGGTCGGCTGCGGGGCCGGCGAGATTCTGGTCAATCTCTCACGTCAGATGAAACTTGAGCGCGTCGAGGGCTACGACCTCTCTGCCGACGCCTATGCCATCTGCAGCGCCAAGAGCCAGGGGAATCTGCGTTTCTTCCATCAGGACATCAACGACACCGAGGCCCACTACGACGTCCTGATCTGCATGGATGTATTCGAACACGTCGAGGATTACCTTGGTTTTGTGCGCAATCTGGGCGCCAGGGCCGAGTACAAGATCTTCCACGTTCCGCTTGATATCCACGTCAACTCGTTGTTCCGCAACGGCATGATGCGCGGGCGGGCAGCGGTGGGCCATCTCCATTATTTCGTCGCCGAGACGGCCCTGGCGACCATCGAGGACGCGGGCCTGGAAATCGTCGATTCATTCTTCACGGCTCCCTTCGCCAGAGACGGCGTGCCGCACAAAACGGCCGGCGCCAGGCTGATGGCCGTTCCGCGTCGGGTGCTCTTTTCGCTCTCGCCCAATCTGCTTTCAAAGACGCTGGGCGGCTGTTCGCTGCTCGTGCTGGCACGCTGACCCGCCCCACCGCCAGGCCACGCGAAAGAGCATGAAACGCCTCCGACCGATCAAAGGAAGCCGGGTTCGCGGCGCCAGGCGGCACGGAACTCCTGCCTTGATGATCGGCACCGGCCGCGTCGTGGAGGGTTGATGACCGCGGTTCAAGAGCGTCGCACCGGTGCCTTCGAAGACCGCATCCTGGAACATCTCCACGCTCAGGAGAAATCCGGCGCGTTGAGCCTTTCCAGGATCGACTCCCTGCGCAGCATCCTGCTCGATCTGCGCGATGTCCTGCTTTCAGACGCTGTCCGGGCTCGCGAGGCGGAACATCCCAATCCCCTCACGCGATCCGGTCGGCAGTGCTTTTCGCAATCGGACGAGGACGGCATCACACTCGAAATCCTGCGCCGGACAGGCATCACCAATCCCGGCATCTTCGCCGAGTTCGGTGTCGGCAACGGCCTGCAGAACAACAGCCTGATTCTTGCCGCGCTGGGCTGGAACGGCCTGTGGGTCGGTGACGAGGCCCTTGCCTTCGATTTCTCGGACATTTCCCCCCGGAGGCTGAACTTCCAGCGCACGCGCATCACGCGCGAGAACATCGTCGAACTGGCCCGCAGCGGCCTGGCCGCCCTGCATGTGGACAACGTCGACGTGATCTCCTGCGACCTTGACGGCAACGACCTGCATTTTGTCGAGGCACTGCTGGAGAGCGGGCTGAAACCCGGGCTGTTCATCGTCGAATACAATGCGAAATTTCCGCCGCCGGTGCGGTTCACCATTGCCTACGACGCGGACCACAGGTGGCAGCACGACGACTATTTCGGTGCCTCGCTCTGCAGCTTTGCCGATCTGTTCGCACGTTTTGGTTACATGCTGGTCTGCTGCAATGCCCACACCGGCGCGAACGCCTTCTTCGTGGAGGAGTGCTATCGCGAGCACTTTGGCGATGTCCCCGATGCCGTCGGGGACATCTTCGTTGCGCCGCACCTGCACCTGCTCAACCGGCATGGCCAACCGACCTCTCCCAAGACCGTGCGCCAGCTTTTCCATGGCCCTGCTGCGTGAACCGGTCGCGCCGGAACGGCTGGCCGGGCTGGGCATCCGTTCGCCCCAGGCGCTGTTTGCCGGCGGCATCTTCTTTGCGGAAATCGAACCGGAGATCCGCCCGTATTGCATCGACGTCTTCGAGGAAGTGAAGGCCGGCTTCTAGAGCAGACCGGATCGCGAGGCGGATTGTCCCGTACAGCCCGCATCGCCGATCTCCCCAGAGATCGCCTTGGCGAAACAGCAGCCTTGTGCCAGTTTGCCGTCCGTGGGCGCAGGGGTGTGGAATGGCAACGGAACGGCGCATACATTTCCTGCATATCGGCAAGAATGCCGGCACCGCCATCGGCTCGCTTTTCCCGCAGATCAATGCCGCGAACACGGGCGTACGTATCCACAAGCACCCCCACAAGGTGAAGTTGCGCGACCTGCCGTCTGGTGAAGATTACATCTTCGCCATCAGGGCTCCCGAGACACGCTTCAAATCAGGCTTCTACAGCCGCAAGCGCAAGGGCCAGCCACGCATCCATGTCGAGTGGAGTGCACACGAAGCCGCCGCATTCGCGGCCTTCGAAGACGCAAACGACCTCGCTGAAGCGCTCTTTCGGGAGGATGAACGGGGGCATCAGGCGATCATGGCGATCGCCTCGATCGGCCATTGCGCAGTGCCCCAGATCACCTGGTTCGAGCACTGCGCCTTCTTTCTCCAATCCCATCCGCCCCTGGCTATCCTGCGCCAATCCAGGCTGGAGGAAGATTGCAGGGCACTGGTCGCCGCGCTGGGCATCGATGTGGACATCACACTGCCGGACAATCCCGTGCAGAAGCACGCCAACAACTACCGGGATGTCCCCGAACTTTCACCCAGGGCGCTGGCGAACCTGCGCTCTTGGTACAGCCAGGACTACGCCTTCGTGCGCATGTGCGAAGACTTCATCGGCGCGCGCCTCCAACAGGAGCAAGACCGCTACGCGTTGAAGCGATCTGATACGCCAAGCAGCTTCTAGCACTCCTGCCACAGCAGATAGAACCACCACTGCGGTGGCAGGCCGCGATCAGGGTCGTCCATCCAGGGGGCTGCCGCGACGATGTTCCGGGGCTGCAGCAACCCGCGATCGGCGGCATGGTCGGGCACCAGGAAGAGCAGCGCATGAAGCCATCTGCGCCAGTCCGTGTCCTGCTTCTCCAGGGCCGCCAGATGGGATCCATGGCGGGCCAGGAAATGGAACATGCGGCAGATCGATTGGCCATCGACACCGCGGTAGCGCCACAGGTCGACGCCCAGAGCCCGTCCCAGATCAGCCAGCAGCGCCCATGCGGTAAGGTTGAACAGGCTGTAGTGCAAGGGCCGGGCCCGCCGCAGTTCGCTTTCCTGTATGCCGCCGGCACCACATTGGGCTGCCAGCCGCAACGTGGCGGAGTCCAGCAGATCGGAAGCCTGCTCGATACGCTCCGCAAAGAGCGCCAACGCGAGCTTGAGCAGATGGCTCCAGGTGCCGATGTTGTTGCGCGACCAGTACGCCATCTTGCCTTGCTCGGATTCCTCGAGTTCATCGAGCAGGCGCGCTGCCCATCGGGCAATGGCGCCATATCCCTCGTCGGAGAGCGCCCCGTTGCGCCGCAGGGAACGGCACAGGCCGGACAGCATCCAGAGATCGCGAAAATCGATCCAGCCGGCAGGCGAGGGTTCCCGTTCATCCAGGGGCAGCGCCTGGGCGTAACGGGCGTGGGGATGCATGGCGGTGGCGGGATCGCCAAACCATTGCAGCAGCAGGCCCGAAGCGGCTTCAAGATCGGCTGGCCTGTGACACAGCACCCCCGATGCCGTCAGAACCGAAGCCCGCTGCATGCATTCCCAAAGCGCCGTGCGGTCGCCGATCCTGCTTTCGGGCGTTCCGATCAGGGCGGCGGGGTCAACCCAATCTTCGTCGCGCGTGATTTCGCCATGGTCGGCATGGCGGTAGCGCGCCGCACTGATGTAGTCCCGCGGATCGCCACTGGGCGCCAGTCCGTCCTTATCCAGGATCGAGGGGGCCGGCCGCGCCAGCATCGCCTCGGCAGTGGCCCGCAGGGTATCCAGCGGACCGGCCGCGGGCCAGGTGGCATCCGGCGTCAGGACAGCATGCCTGCGGGCATCCTGAGCGTTGAGGGTTTGGCCCAGCAGAACACGGTCGACCAGCCGAACCATGCGGCTGACACCCTTGTAACGGGCCAGGTGTCGGCTGCCGCTGTCGAGTTCCACTTTCTCGGCAGCGCCCGAGGCCAGGC
>Ga0105055_10003897_pt1 | contig 22231 bp, 17 predicted proteins | sample BON03_FD_78090 | JGI IMG/M metagenome (GOLD analysis project Ga0105055, IMG submission 78090) | Freshwater microbial communities from Lake Bonney liftoff mats and glacier meltwater in Antarctica - BON-03 | ecosystem: Environmental > Aquatic > Freshwater > Ice > Glacier meltwater | place: Lake...
AAGAAGGGAGCTGAAGATGTTCTCGTTATTAGAACGGCTCTCTATAGCAACCGATTTGACCAATACTGGAATCACAGCTACTCCTGTTAAGCACTTTTAGAAAAAATTTGTTATGCACCCCGAGCTGAGCGGAAGGATAACTAGAAAGGTGAACACGCTGCGGTTTTGTGACTGGCGAGTGTGATCACACTGTAGATCTGCCAGTCGCCATCGACTTGAATCCAGTTGATCCGGTATTTGATCGTATCGCCCATTTGTTCGGAGCCTTCGAAGATCACACTACACCGCCATTCGACGCGCTGCGCTTGCTCATGGCAGGCCAAAAGAGTTTGGTATTACATTAGATTATGAAACGTCCAGATGGGTTAGCGCGTCGGATGCCTTGAGCCTGTCGAAGGGCTTTCGTGGGACTAGATACACGCGTAGCGTGAAGGGGATGAGAACTTGTTCGACGGAGCAGCACTTGCCTAGTGCTTGCCATCCATGACACCACGGCGCAATAAAGAGGGTTCATATAACTTTAAACCGCGTTCCACAGCGCATACTAGATAAGAATGATCTCCGACTCCCAAACTCCCCTCTTGCACTCAGATAAGCTCTCCACACTGCGCACGCAGTTGCAGGGCAAATTAGAGACTGGTCCGGTTTTGCGTAAGCTCTACTCGACGGATGCTTCGGAATATCAGGAGATGCCGCTGGCCGTGGCTTTAGCGGAAACGGAAGCGGATATCGCGACTTTGATTCGCTTCGCAAGTGCGAATGGCTTAAGCCTCATCCCACGAGGCGCGGGCACTTCACTGGCTGGACAGGTGGTAGGCGATGGCATCGTGGTCGATGCGGGAAAGCACCTAAACAAAATTCTCTCGCTGGATACGGAGAAACGTATCGTACGAGTGCAACCGGGCGTAGTCCGCAACGAACTCAACCACTACCTCTGGCCCCACGGGCTCCTCTTCGGACCGGAAACCTCCACCGCCAATCGCGCCATGATCGGCGGCATGGTGGGAAATAATTCCTGCGGCTCCAACTCGCTCATGTATCGCTCCACCCGCGAGCATTTGCTCTCGGCGCGCGGTTTCCTCAGTGACGGCTCTGAAGTCACGTTCAAAGCACTCACGCCCGACGAGTTTTCAGCCAAGTGCGAGGGCGACTCACTTGAAGCCGCGATCTACCAAAAATGCCGCGAGCTGCTCGGCGACGAAGCGAACCGCGCGCTGATCACAGATCATTTCCCTAAGCGCAGTATCCCACGCCGCAACACTGGCTACGCGCTCGACTTATTGATGGATGCCGACGTCTTCGATCCGACTTCCGACAAGCCGTTTAATTTGTGCACACTGATCGCTGGTTCGGAAGGCACGCTCTTTTTTGGGGTGGAATTTGAGCTCGATTGCGATCCGCTCCCGCCGAAGCACAGCGCCCTGCTCTGCGCGCACTTTGAAACGGTCGATCAAGCGCTGCGCTCAGTTTTGTCCGCGCTCAACCACCAACCTGCCGGCGTCGAACTGCTCGACCGTCACATTCTGGAAGCGACCAAGCGCAACCGCGAACAACTCAAAAACCGTTTCTTCGTAGAGGGCGATCCCGGCGCGATCCTGGTGATCGACATCCGCCGCGACGATCCAACGGCAGTCGACGCCACCATCGCACAAGTCGTGGCCGACATAAAAGCTGCAGGCTATGGCTACGCCTTCCCCGTGCTCAAGGGGGCCGACGAATTCAAGGTATGGGAACTGCGCCGTGCGGGACAGGGATTGGTCAGCAACATCCCAGGCGATGCCAAACCACGCGAGGTCTGCGAAGACACTGCCGTCGACGTAGCGGAACTGGCCGACTACATCGCAGAGTTTGACACGCTAATGCGCGAAAAACACGGCAAGGAATGCGTTTACTACGCCCATGCCGGATCGGGCGAACTGCATACGCGCCCCTTTTTCAACCTAAAGACCGCAGCCGGCCTAAAGACTTTCCGTGGCGTGGCCGAGGACGTCGCGGCCTTGGTCAAAAAATACAACGGTTCACTCAGCGGCGAACACGGCGACGGCCGCCTGCGGGGCGAGTTCATCCCCTTCATGGTCGGCGATGCATGCTTTGCCTTGATGCGGCAGATGAAGGAGGCCTTCGACCCGAAGAATATCTTCAACCCCGGCAAAATCATCGACGCCAAACCGATGGATGTCGACCTACGCTACGGCCCCAGTAAACCGCATCCGCAATACGAAACCATCTTCGACTTTTCTGAGAGCAAGGGCATACTCCGCGCCGCCGAGAACTGCAACGGCTCGGGCGACTGTCGCAAAGGCCCGCTTGCTGGCGGTACGATGTGCCCCAGCTACATGGCGACGCGTAACGAGAAGGAAACGACTCGCGCCCGTGCCAACATCCTGCGCCACGCCCTCACCCATCCGATCGACACCAAGAACCCCTTCAACAACAATGAAATTAAAGAAGTGCTCGACCTCTGCCTCTCCTGCAAAGGCTGCAAATCCGAGTGCCCTTCTAACGTCGACATCGCCAAGCTAAAGGCCGAGTTTCTGCAACATTACTACGATGCCAACGGCGTGCCGCTGCGCGCTCGCATGATCGCCAACTTCGCGCTTTCCAGCCGATTAATTTCGATTGCCCCATGGGCTTGGAATGCGCTCTTCGGCACCGAGTGGTCGCGCCGCTTAATCAATAAGCTCGTCGGCTTCCACCCCGACCGAACCATCCCTAAACTGCACAGCACGACACTCGCGAAGTGGCACAACCGAAAACTGAAAACTGAAAACCGGAAAACTAAAAAAAAGGTTTATTTGTTCTGCGACGAGTTCAGCAACTATAATGACGTTCCTTTAGGCCAGAAGACGATTCAGTTATTAGAACGGCTCGGCTACGAAGTCGTCATTCCCGAGCACCTCGAAAGCGCCAGAACCTGGCTCTCAAAGGGACTCATTCGCAAGGCCAAGAAAATCGCCAACGAGAACGTGCGTAAGCTCGCACCGATCATTTCAGAAAGCACCCCGCTGATCGGGATTGAGCCCTCCGCCATTTTAAGCTTCCGCGACGAATATATTGATCTCGCCGATGGCAAACTCAAAGAGACCGCTCGCACCCTTTCCAAGCAATGCCTGATGCTGGACGAATTCATCATCCGCGAGTTCGACGCCGGGCGCATCACTTCCGAGCAATTTCAAGCCAAGGATCAGTTGATCCAACTCCACGGGCACTGTTTCCAAAAGTCGCTCGCCTCGGTCGTGCCGACTGTGCGTGCCCTAGAAATTCCGCAGGGCTACAAGGTTCACATGATTCCCAGCGGTTGCTGCGGCATGGCCGGCTCCTTCGGCTACGAGAAGGAGCACTATAAACTCTCCATGCAAGTCGGCGAGATGGTGCTCTTCCCTGCCGTGCGCCAACAACCCACCGAAGTGATTATCGCCGCGCCCGGCACCTCCTGCCGCCATCAAATCCACGACGGCACTGGCCGCACAGCACTCCACCCGGCAGAGATCCTTTTTGACGCACTAGTGTAGATTGCCGCAAATCTGGAATTACGGCACCCACTCAACGTGCACTCAGTCACAGCCGAAGGACTGAAAGTCGTGAACAAACTTTGATAATTCCCTTCCCATAGAATGCTCAAAGATTTGAAGTAATTAAATCGTAATTGACTAGGTCAGAACCGCCCTTTTCGATGAAGCTCATTTAGAAACTCATTTAATTAATTAGCACATGGAATCGACCTCTAAAGCGACAACTGAATCTCTGCAAGAAGTACGCCAACAGATCGGACAGTTGGTGGTCGGGCAGACCGAATTAATTGATCGGCTCTTGCTGGCGCTGCTTTGTAATGGCCACGTGCTACTCGAAGGGGTGCCGGGTGTGGCGAAAACTCTGACTATCAACAGCCTAGCCAGCGCAATCGACGCTTCATTCAGCCGCATACAGTTTACGCCGGATCTACTCCCTGGCGATTTGACTGGCACGCTGGTCTACGATCCACGCGTGCATACGTTTACTGCTGAAAAAGGCCCGATCTTTGCCAACCTATTGCTTGCTGATGAAATTAACCGCGCTCCAGCCAAAGTTCAGAGCGCCTTGCTCGAAGCCATGCAAGAGAAGCAAGTCACACTCGGCAAAGAAACCTTTCCACTGCCCAAGCCCTTTCTAGTTCTGGCAACACAGAACCCGATTGAACAAGAAGGCACCTACATGCTACCAGAAGCGCAAGTGGACCGCTTCATGTTTAAGCTCAAAGTGGGTTACCCCACCATGGATGAAGAACTGCTCGTGATGCAGCGCATGGCACGCACCAGTGATCTGCCTAAGATTGAAGCCGTTATGACAATCGACGCCCTGATGGCACTGCGCGGTGAGCTGGAAAAAGTCTTTATTGATGAGAAGGTCGAGCGCTACATCATTCGCCTAGTCGACGCGACTCGCCACCCCAGTCAATACGACCTCGACCTAGATCGCTACCTCCGCTTCGGGGCCTCTCCTCGCGCGTCGATTTACCTCTCTCTGGCCGCTCGTGGACATGCCCTCATGCAAGGGCGTGACTACACGACGCCACAAGACGTCAAAGACGTCGCACACGACATCTTGCGCCACCGAATGGCCATCTCCTACCGCGCCGAGGCTGAATCGATCACCTCCGACGGTCTTTTAGACCAGATTCTATCCGCCGTGCCTGTCTCGGAATAGAAGGCGACCGCCATGCTAGACAAACTCGACCAGCGCCTGAATTTACTGGAGCTTAAATGCCGCCGTCCGGTGGAGCATTTACTGGCGGGTGAATATCGCTCGGTTTTTCGCGGTCGCGGGATCGAGTTTGAGGATGTCCGCGAGTATCAACCCGGTGATGACGTCCGCACAATGGACTGGAAAGTGACCGCCCACACCGGCAAGCCCCACATCAAGCGCTATGTCGAAGAGCGCGAACAGTTCTTCTACCTCATCGTCGATGTATCGGCCTCCATGCGCCAGGGCAGCCATAGCCAAAAATCGGATACCGTCTCCGAAGTCTGCGCCCTACTGACGATGGCTGCGATCAAGAATCAGGATCGTGTCGGCCTCATTCTTTTCAGTGATGAAATCGAACAGATCGTGCCCGCCGCTAAAGGTCGCAGCCACGCCATGCGTATCATGGATGAACTCGTCAACTTTCAGCCAAAGAATACGGGCACCAACTTTACCGATGCACTCGGCCGCTTTGGTCTCATAGCTCGCAAGCACTGCGTCGTTTTCGTCGTCTCCGACTTTTTTACCGACGACTATACGCGCGAATTGCAAAACCTCGCCTATCGGCACGACGTCAACGCGATTCATATCGCTCAAAAGCCGCTTGAAACCTCCGCGGCCACCAGTCTCGTGCGCATTGAAGACGCCGAGTCTGGCCAACAATGCGTGATCGACCTGAAGGCACAGCAAAAAACGGAGAGCAACCATACTGAACAGCTGCAACGCGAAATGCTAGATGCTGGGGTGAGCTTACTCAGCCTAGAAGTCGGTGACGATTGCGTGGAAGCCCTCGCGGGGTTTTTCCATCAGCGGCAACGCAAAACCGACGCCGCGACCGGAGGCTAATCATGCGCACTTGGCTCTCCATCATCAGTCTCTGGCTAGCGCTGTCACCGCTCACTTGCTTAAGCGCTGGCGAGCACGGCATCCAACTCACACTCAATCAAAGCGAGTGTTTCCCGGGCGACGTCATCGAATTGCACGCCCAAATGACGCGCAGTGACTACGCGGAGTTCGAGCTCAAACTCCCTAAGATCGAGGCGCTCCACTTCGTCACTCAGCAACAAAGTCCTATCACCTATAGCAAAGGTTTCTATTGGCAAAGTGGCGTATGGGTTTTTCAACCAATTCGCGCCGGCAGCATTGAGTGGCAAGGTATTCGAGCCATTCTCAAACAAGGCGCGAATGTAACGGAATATGAACTGCCAGCACTCCAACTCGAGGTGCTCGCCTACCCGAGCAGCGTAGACTCGCTCACCCCGGAACCACTCCCCTTGAATTTAGAAACGAACGAAGCCGTGCAGTCCCCAGTCTGGCGCTACATCCTGCTGGCCGCAGGTGGATGCAGCATTCTCTACTTTGCACTTCGTCAAAATTCGAAAAAGACAATCGCGGGCGCAGCTCCTGCAGCCAGCCTCGCGGACTTACAGCGCGCACTACAGTCGGACGCATTGCCAGTTACGCTGATCGAACAACTGCTCGCCGATGAAAAGGTGGTGCGCTCCCCCGCACTACGCACCGCGCTGGAAGCTGCCCTGTATCATCCCAAGGCGGATCGCGATGCCCTCCGCAGCGAAATAGTAAAGGAGCTGCAATCATGAGCTTCCAACACACATGGGTGCTGCTGTTAATTTTGCCCGTCCTATGGCTCTTACGGCGACGACGCAGCCGCACCTCGATTACAGTCGCCTCCGTGCAACAGTGGCCAAAGCGATTCCCTGGGAAAGCACGATGGCTCTGGTTGCCAATCACCCTGCGCCATGTATCCATAATTGGGATACTTATTGCACTGGCTCGCCCGCAAGCCAGCTCTTCCTACGATGCTCAAGTCTCCGAAGGCATCGCGATTCAGATGCTAGTCGATGTCTCCAGTAGTATGGACATGAGTGTCCACACCTTTGAAGGTCAAAATAGCAATCGGATGGAAGTGGCCAAAACCATGGTGGAACAATTTATCGCCGGTGATGGTGACACACTGAAAGGCCGCCCCAACGACCTGATCGGATTGATTACTTTTGCCCGCTACGCCGACACCCGCAGCCCGCTAACGTTTGGGCATAATGCGCTGCTTCAAATCGTTCGAAATCTGGAGATTCAAGAGCGCCCCAACGAAGACGGCACCGCCTATGGGGATGCCCTCGCCATCGCTGCGGCCCGCCTACATAGTCTCGATGAGTTGCGCGGCAGCCTAGATCCAAGCGAACTCAATTCGATCAAGAGCCGTATTATCATCCTGCTGACCGATGGCGAAAACAACTCCGGCGCCCACCTACCAATCGAATCCGCAGGCCTAGCCAAAGCGTGGGGCTGCCGGCTGTATTCAATCAGCTTAGGCGATGCAGTTAGCCAGCCAAAGGACTCAACGATGGCGGCAGCCTTGAACCCCGCCGAACAAATGCTGGAACACATCAGCAATGAAACTGGGGGCATCTTCCGTAAAGCCTTTGATGCGCAATCGCTTAGCTCTGTCTATCAGGAAATTGACCAACTGGAACGTAGCAAAATCTCAACCCAACAATTCGACCGTATGGCGGAATGGTTTTGGTTACCACTCGCGCTCAGCCTGAGTTTTCTGCTGCTGGCTTTAACCCTCGAAGCAACTTGTTTGCGTGTTGTCCCATGAGTGCCTTCGTCTTTCAATGGCCACTCGCACTCGCACTGCTGGTGCTGACACTTCCCCTAGCCTTACTGCTCGCCTATGCCCGAAAGCAACGACTCGCGGTGATCCAAGCAATGGGGGGCGGACGCCCGACCCATCGCCGCTTTCGCGATATTTTGCGTGTGTTTGCATTTGGCTGTCTGGTGCTGGCACTGGCACGTCCCGGCTATGCGCCGCATACCGAATCCGTCTCACGCACTGGCCGCGATGTGGTCTTTGCGCTCGATGTATCCCGTAGTATGCTGGCACAAGATGTGCCGCCATCGCGGCTCGAAGTGGCCAAGCAAGGTATACGTGATGCCCTCGACCAATTCAGTAATGAGCGGGTCGGACTCATCGTCTATGGCGGCAGCGCTTCCATCCTCTGCCCGCTGACCAACGACTTCGAATTTGCCCGTTACATGCTAGAGCAAGCCTACCCGCGCAGTGTTGATTTTGGCGGCACCACCTTGCAATCCGCGATCGAGAAAGCGGTGGATCAAGTCTTCATCGAAGGTCGCGAAGGCGTGCAAGATCTAGTCATCCTCACCGACGGCGAAGACAACGGCTCTCAATTTGAGACTGCGATCAAGCTTTTAAACTTACACGAAGTCGACACGCTCTTGATCGGGCTGGGCGACCCGCAGAATGGCAGTCCGATCCCTATCCAAACAGCCGAGGGCACTGCGACTTTTCTCGAACAAGACGGCAGCACCGTGTACACGCAGCTTGATGATACTGCGCTCCGAAACCTCGCAGCCGAGAGCACACGCATTCAATACCTGCCAGTCGGCACCCGCCCATTTCATCTGGGCAGCCTCTATCAAGATTACGCGCAGGAGTTGCCAGTCGATACCAGCGACGACGAAAACGGAATCCGCATTTATCAAGAAGCCGCACCGGTATTCCTGATGGCAGCACTCATTTTGCTCGTATTCTCGGAATGCTGGGGCCTACGCGGACTTCAGGTCGGGCAAGCGGCCCTGCTGCTGCTGACCTGCGGTCTCAGTCAACCCGCCGAAGCCGCCAGACCAGCTATCGAGACTTCATTTATAGGTGCCCTCGAAACCTTAAAAACCAGCGATTTCGAGGCGGCGGAAAAACAGTTCGCCACAGTCTATAGTTACGCGTCCGACCACGATGCCACACCTGCCACCCTGGCACCAATACAGTTTAACCGTGGGCTTTGCCTCATTCAGCTCGCAAGCGCAGCCGCAGAGAGCAATCCGCAAACTGCACTCAGCTATGCAGAAAGCGCCCAGCTCGCCTTTCTCTCTGCAAAACGCTACCATCGCGATATGACGCGCGCGGGCATTCGGCTAGAAGCCACAGCAACGCTGATCGGCGAGTTACAAGCACGGATCGAGGCCCAGGCCGAAGCAGATGCCGATCTACAAGCGCAAATAGAAGCACTCATCCTGCGACTACAAAAGCTACTCGAAGAACAAAACACCTTGCGCACGAACCTACAAGCCACCGACCCCAAACGTTTTTCAAATCACCGCAATAAGCCCGCGCCGATCCAGCTGGCTCCCGAACTGGTTGCCAAACTATCCAGCGAATTCGTCGAGAACCAAAACCTACGAATGGAGGAGAGCCGACAGATTCGTAGCCAGATGGAATCGATTGATCAGCAACTCACGCCGCCGGAGCTCGACCTGCCTGATTTCGAAACAATTTTAACTGAACCGCTCCGCCTCTTTTCCGAAGTTCAAACGACCCAAGCGCAATCCACCCAGGAGCTCGCAAATTGGAGCAAATGGCCGAACGCCCGTAACCACCTGCAAATCATAGAGCAAACAATTCAAGAGATCCTCAAACAATTGAGTAACGACTCCGATCAAAATGCGGATGACAGCGAAGAGTATGAAGAGATGGAGGAAGACTACGAAGATGCGGAAGACTCCGAAGAAAGTATGAATAGCTCTGAAGCCATGCAGGGCGATTTCGCAGCAAGCTCCGAGATGCAGGCGCTGCCCAAGCCCAACTACTCGGCCGAAGACATTCTAATGGAAGAACAAGGCAGCTTACAATTCCGCCAACAAAAACGCGCCGAAGCCAATGCCGGCAAAGTGGAGAAGGACTATTAATGCGCCACTGGCTCACACTCTTTTTCGGGGTAATCACGCTCAGCCTCTCGGCACAAGACAGCGAGCCAGCGCGACCGCTGAAACAAGTCCAACTAGAGTTGCGCGAGCGCAGCTTCTTTACTGATCAAATCGCCACGGCACGCATCGAGTTCGACACTCTGGTTGAAGAACCCGGAGATTGGTCAACCCGCGCCGACGGTTACCGCATCGTCGAGGTCGAAGTCACCCCGACTCCCCAGACTGAACCGCAAGGCAGTGTCGCCCGCATCCGCTTGCTCCCGAACAAGCCGGGGGTGCTCACTCTCCCCAGCTTCGATTTTAATTCAGAGACCACCAGTTACCGCACCCAGCCCATTCAATTGCTAGTCGAAGAGCCGCAACGCTCCGATCAAATGTCACTCCAGGTAACGCCCGAAAAATTACAGGTCTATGCAGGTGAGCCGCTACGCATGGACCTCACATGGCAGTGCTCGATTAACGCCGCCGCCCTAAAAGACTTAAAGCTATTCCCCGACTACTTTAACAATTCTGAAATAGAAATCGTTATCCCCCGCACAAGCGCGCCTGAGGGTGCCCAAATCGGGCTGCCAATCGGGGGACGCCGCGTCATCGCAACACGCACGCTGATCGAAGGAGCCCCCAACGCGCTCGGCACCATTCGCCTGCAGCTCTACCTACGCTTCGCCAACCCGGGCCGCTACACGCTACCCACCACACGATTAGAGTGCGCCCAGCTCGAGAAAGCAGATCAAGGCTTCGCCCGCTACGCCGCACACTTCAACAACAGCTTTTTTGAAACCGTCAATCCCACCGAAAGCTACGGACGGCTCTACACCACCGCCCCTGCCATTGAAATCGAAGTAATACCGCTGCCGATCGACACCGAGCCAGCGCCATTCACCGGACTCTTTCAGCCATTGTCGATTGAAGTTTCACTCAGCCCGACTCAGCTCGAAATCGGCCAGCTGATGGAACTAGAACTCAAAGTTACCAGCCCCGCGCCACATGGCATGATCGAGTTACCGCCACTCAGTCAGCAGCCCGGCCTACGCGAGCGCTTTCTGGTGGATGACCACTACGCCCGCCTCTGGCACGCTAACGGCACCGTATTCCGCACACGGATACGCCCACTCGCCACTTCGACACAAGCACTCCCATCGCTCCACTTAAGAACCTTCAATCCTGAGAAGGCACAATTCGAAACGATCCGCACCGATCCGATACCACTCATGCTACACCCTAGCAACGGTCAGACATTTATCCCCCTCAGCACATTCGAGGGAGCCGCCGTCTCCCTAAGCAATCAACCACTCGGCATCTGGCACAATCTGGAGAACAATCCCATGAACGACGCACTCAACCTCATCACCCACCTGCTCAATCAACTGTTCTGGCCACTACTTTGCCTCGGGCCGATCGCATTTCTCGCGCTGTTGCCAGTCATGCGCGAGCGTCGCCGCCGCGCCCGCCACCCCGAATACGCACGCCGTGTCGCCGCCTATAAGTCCTTTAAAAAGGTACCACCATGTGCCCCACAAAAGTGGCCCGCATTTCTACAATTCATGGCCGCCACTTTTGGCAGCACAGAAAACGCCTGGACTCGCGGAGACTCCGAACAAGCACTCCGAAGAATCGGAGCCGATCCATCCAGTATCAAAGCACTCAGCCAAATGCACGAAGCTATCGACGCCGCAGAGTTTAGTCATCAAGCATCACATCCTGAATTTAAGCACCTCAATCAAATCGCCAAAAAGATCGCACAGCTCACCAGCAAGGCGACACTGCTGCTTTGCCTACTTTCGCTCAGTTTTTCACCGCAAGCCGATGCCAACGAATGGACTGAGGCCGAGCAAAGTTTCACACAAGCCCAAGCCGCGCCTGCCGGCACGGACGCTGCCATCGCAGATTATACAATCGCCGCGCTGAAATTTCAAAATTTAGCCGCCACCAAGCAGCATGGTGGCGAAGCGTGGGTCAACGCCGGCAACGCTTGGTTTCAGGCGGGTGAAATGGGACGCGCCCTCGCCGCGTATCGCAACGCCCAAGAGCAACGCCCCTTCGATCCGCAACTCTCCGAAAGTCTCGCAGCCACGCGCGCCATGGCGCTCAACGCCGTGCCCGACTCCAGAAACTGGCTGCAACGCATCCCCACACGCTGGATCCAGATTACAACCATTCTACTCAATACACTCTTCTGGCTGAGCTTACTCGGGCTCTGCCGCTACCAAGATCGCCGAACGATGCTAGGCAGTGTCACCCTAGGCCTCGGCCTAGTGCTCGTGGCGGCATGGCTCATGCTCCGACAAAGCTACGCCCCCGTTGCAGGCACCATCATCGTCGACACTCTCTACGCTAAGAAAGGCCCCAGCTATGCGTATGCCAACGCCTTTAACCAGCCCTTACACGATGGACTCGAATGCATCGTCCTCGAAAAACGAGATGAATGGTTCCGCATCCAACTCACCGACTCACGGGAGTGTTGGATACCGAGAAACGCCGCTCAGCTATTAGAGCATTTTTCGAACAAATAGACACGTTGACGAGAGCGAGCCACCTCTTGGCGATAGAGCGCACTAAAGAGCAGGCCACCGCAGCTAGTCTGCCGATCCAGCAGGGTGAAGTCGGTCGCCTCGATGGCCGCTTCCAGATCAGGTAGCTCGCGGGCAGTCAGCCCAGCCGCCACGCCAAAGAAACGATACAATACCTTCAGCCAAAATTGCGCCCGCAGGCGACGCCAGCCGCAAGGTGGCAAACAAAAATCGGAGAGCAGCCAATACGCCCGCTCACTCGCGCAGGCGCTCAGCTTCGCGACCGATGCCCGCATCAACGCATCCTCAAAGTTGTCCAAAAAAAACAAGGTCACAATCAAGTCAAAGGACGCCTCCGGCAGCGCCGCCTCCAGCAAAGGTTTGACCGTAAACACAATCCGCTGCGAAAGCAGGCCCGCCCGGCGCAAGCGCGCCTGCGCCCGAGCCACCATGCCAGCGCTCGGCTCGACCACCGTGATCGCGGCTTCCGGAAATTGCCTCGCAACCGTCAACAAAAATGAGCCATCCCCCTCCCCCACAATCAAAACACGCTGCGGCACAGTGAGCCCCGCCAGACGCGTCAGCTGTCCCGTCCGCGCACGCTGCAAAGCAGTGCCCATTGTGCAGCGTTCGATAAGTTGGTAAAACGGAGCTAGGGGGGAGTAGTTCATTGGGTCAGCTTACAGTTGCCCCTTAATCTCGCTTAAAGTAAAGCGCTGACCTTGCAGTTCCCGTATGCGCTCAGAACGCTGCACCATCTCTGGATGATACAGTTGATAGCCCGCATCTGTGGTGTCGGCCACCGAGAGCAGCCCCTCCTTTGTCCAATAACGAATCGTCGCATTACTCTCACCTGTGGCTTTGGCGAGCTGCCCAATACGAAGTAAATCTGGCTCCCGCTCTTCGCTCTTCACATCCTCTCCCGCTAACGCCTTCAAGTAAATCTCCAAAGAACGATCCACCGCATTCAAAATAACCTTTTGGTAATCATCCTTGCAACCGCCCAGTTGAACTTTCTCAAGGCCACCAATATACTTCAGTCGATCACGCGTACGAATAATCCCGGGCGGGTAGCCATTTTGCATCAAGATTAAATTCATCAACAATCTAGCCGTGCGTCCGTTGCCATCGGCGAATGGGTGAATCGTTACTAGTTGATAGTGCGCTTCTGCCGCCAATTCCACTGGGTGCATGGCCACACTCGAAACAATCCAGTCTATCAAAGCATCCATCAAATCAGGCACTTTAATCGGATTCGGCAACACCACTGGAGAGCCCGAAATACGCACGGGAACCCTTCGATACTGACCCGCATTCGAATCATCGATCCCGTGCAACACACATGCATGCAGTTGCAAGAGATCGGTCCGCCGCAACTCGCTGGTCGCGCTTTGAGATAAACGCATGACACCTTTCAACGCCTTCGCATGGTTCGTCGCCTCTAAATGCTCCACCAAAGTCTTACCCCCCACCGTCAAACCGCGCTCCACGACAGCCGCCGTCTCCCGTCGAGACAAAGTATTCCCCTCCAGAGCATTGCTGGTATAGGTCAGCTCAACCAGAAACCAATCCTCCAAATTACGCACCAAGTCCGTCGATAAAGGCCGAAACGTATCCAATTGCTCTTTCTTTTCAGTGATCTTAGTCAATTCCATAGGGTAAACCATAAAGCATCACTTTACGGTTTGTCAACGTCGTGTGGCTAAAGAAAAGCCACATTACAGGGCAATTTTTAACCCGTCATTAGCTGGCTTCCCGCTTATCACTACTAAAAACGCTGTCCGCACTAACCATACGGCGGTGCCTGGGACAGGCACCCTCCCCAGCAAACCGGATCAGACGCACCAAGCACTCAACGCGGCGCAGCCGTACCCTCAATCATCCGTATCCGCTCCTTAGTATCCGGATGAGTCATAAACATGTAGGCCCAGCCTGGCAGTTCGCTGTCCGCCTCTAGAAGCTCGAAGAGTTTTTCCGCGCCATTGGTGTCGGCGTAGATCGTATTCAGGCAATCCATGGCGAAGAGGTCCGCTTCCCCTTCTTGTTTCCGGCTGTAATTAAGCGCCACGAGATTGACACTGTTACGAAGCAGCCGGTCGCTATTGCCGCCGGTTAAAAGCATGACGCTGCTACCGAAGCCGATCTGGCGGCCCAGCCGTTTTAAATGATGCCGTCCGGCGAAGTGCCCGAGCTCGTGCGCGAGCACAAAGGCAATGGCGATTTCTTCGTCGAGACTGTCAAGCAAGCCTTGGGTCAGCACGATCACGCCGCCGGGCACGGCGAACGCATTGGCTTGGGCTTCGGAGCTATAGGCGAGTTGATAGTCAAGCCGGGCAATGCCCTCGTAGGCGAGTAGTTTGTCGAGCGTGGCTTCGGCGCTTTGCCAGCGGTCTTCGAGTTCTGCGGGAACCGTTTCCTGCGCATAGGTCGCCCCAAAGTCGGCAAAAAGAGCCGCCTCGCGTTGGGGGGAGATTCCGGCCACGAGAATATCCGTCAGCCATGCGGCCAAAAAGTAGATCGTAATCAGCGCCGCCAGCGTCAGCCCGCTCAGAGTCAGGATTTCTTTGGTCAGGCCCTTGCGCCCGCCCCCGCTGCTGTTCTCGACCGCCTCGCCCAGATCCCGTGGCACGTATTTCACTTTGGCTTAGCGGTAATGAATGGCGGTTCCGTAAGCGATAACTTCGACCCCGCCAATGCCCTTTTTCTTGGATTGGGTATTGGCCAGTGTGGAAGTGGCGAGGCGCAGATTGATAATCGCATCACAATCAGGGGCCTGCTCCTTGAGGCGAAGAATTGCCTCGCGCTTGGCACGGTCGAGCAAGCTCTCGTAGGAGCGAACGTTACCGCCGAAAATATTGCGGAAACCTGCGAGGATACGCTTAAAGTAATCCAACGAAACAACGATCGAGGCGACCACCAGAGCACCGTCGTGCACGCTTTTGTCGGGGTCGGTGCCTTTTGTCGGAAAGATCGGGATCCGAGCAAACTCCTTTTCCCTGAGCCGGATCGACTCGAAATGACGCCGCTCTAGGAAGGTGCCAACCAAGAAACCACAGACCGCCAACAGAACCGGCAGCCCGTAGATGAGCACCATTACAATGATGCCAATTAAATCTGAAGAAGAATCGTCCATGATTATTCAGCGCGGACCGCGGTGCCATAGACATAGAGCTCGGCCGCGCCCTGGGCGACCGCCGAAGTTGAGAAGCGCACATTGACCACCGCATTGGCGCCAAGGGCCTGAGCCTGCTCGACCATACGCGAAACCGCCTGCTTGCGGGCATCGGTCAAAAGCTCGGTATAGCCCTTAAGCTCACCCCCGACCAGATTCTTAAAACTGGCCGCGATGTCCCGCCCCACATGCTTTGCCCGCACCGTGTTCCCGGTCACGAGACCGTAGTGCTCGACAATCGTCTTGCCGGGCACTTGTTCAACATTAGTGAGAAGGACATTGTCGTTTTGAGATAAGCTCATACCGTTAGAGATAGAGACGAATCCAGCATAAGGAAAGAAGAAATTACCCACTTATTCCACAAAATATTGGAAAGGACTCTAAACGAACCGGACGCATCATCTTCGATCAACTTAGCCATAGAATCGGCAGTCATTATAAGCTGCTTATCTCGGTGTATTCTCTCTTCGATAAGCCGAAGCGGTCATGCCAATCGTCTGGCGGAATTTCCTTGAAAAATAAAGCGGATCTTCAAATCCCACACGCTCGGCGATCGCGCCGATCGGCTCGCGCGTTTCGACAAGCAACCGGCATGCGTACTTCAACCTTAGTTCGACCAGATGACGTCCTGGCGGCATGTCCGAGATACGCATCCATAGCCTACGAAAACTTGACCTTGAAAGACCAAATTTCACTGCCAGTGCATCGACCGATTTGATTGTAGCAAACGAGCGTTCGACCTCTGCTTTCAACGCATAGATCTGCCGCAGACTCGGATCCAAAACCAGACTCCCCGAGGGGCGGCTCTCCATGATAATTCGCTCGCAAAGTAAATCGACTCGTTCGACCCAGCCGACTTCGGCAGGCATCCGACTCAATTTTGCCAACTCGGCGATCCCCTTACCCACTTCGGCGACATTATCTATCGGCCAGATCGGATACTCTCGGTTGATCATGAGTGACTGAACAAACAACGGAGCCAACTCCCGTTTATATATAAAATAAATTTCGTCCCACGACTCCCACGGATCGGTCACGCCGTATTCCACAAATTCCCCCGGCCATTGGGTCAGCACACAGGGGGCTTGAACTTCAAAAACGAGGCCACCCTTTCGATACTGACCGCCTCCACGCAGCACGAAGGAGAAATTAACGCTATCGAAAGCATGCCGAACCCAGCCCCGTTTTTCTGCATGCAGCCCCATGGTATACAGGGGGAGTACCTGCCGCTTGCGCCGCTCGATGTTTGCCGAGTGTATGGGACGAATGTCCATATCTTTGATATGAATTTCCATTTATAATTCTTACTAAAAAAGTTATAGTGGTACTATAATCTAAATCAAAATGAAAACACCAATTAAAACAATACTTATACATGGTGGCTGGAATGGCCATCAACCTACCGAAAGTGCTCGTCTCTTCAGCGACACCTTAAGCCAGCAGGGTTGCGAGGTGACTGCCTACGACCGACTCGATGTGCTCGACGATCTAGAGAGCCTGCAATCGGCTGATCTCATTATCCCTATGTGGACTATGGGGACGCCCACATCGGAACAAATCAGCAATCTGGTCAAAGCAGTTAAAGCCGGCACCGGACTTGGCGGCTTTCATGGAGGCATGGGCGATGCCTTCCGAGGTCAGATCGATTATGAGTGGATGGTGGGCGGCCACTTCGTCGGTCATCCCCACGTCGGCCCGTATACAGTCGATGTTCAGCAGCCACAGAATCCCATCGTTTCGATGCTGCCACAATCTTTCGAATACAATTCGGAGCAGTACTACATGCTCATTGACCCGGTGATTGAAGTTTTGGCCGATACGGCATACACATTCGAAGGAAAGACCTGTCGGATGCCCGTGATTTGGACGAAATCCTGCGGTCAGGGTCGTGTCTTTTACTCGGCACTCGGCCACCAGATGCATGAGTTCGAATCCTATACAAAAGTCTTCGAAATGACAATCAAAGGTATCCTCTGGGCCGCCCGCTCCTAATCTTCGATAAAGCCATTCACCTAAACTAAAAATCATTATGAAAATTGGAATCATCGGTTGCGGAAACATAAGTAGCGCCTATTTCGACGGAGCCAAACACTGCGCGAATATTGAAATAAAAGGCTGTGCAGACATCCATATGCCAGCCGCCACAGCGCAGGCGGAGAAATACGGACTCACCGCTATGAGCGTGGAAGCGCTCCTGGCCGACCCCGAGATCGAACTAGTCGTCAACCTCACCATACCTAGAGCACACGCTCAAACCGGTATCCAAATCCTTGAAGCCGGTAAACATGTTTACGCAGAAAAACCCCTGGCATTGGATTTGGCTGAGGCGAAACAGTTACTTGCAGCTGCGGAAAAAGCAGGAAAGCGCGTCGGCTCAGCTCCGGACACCTTCCTATTCGATGGTGCTCAAACCGCACGAAAACTCATCGACGACGGATGGATCGGTAAACCCGTCAGCGGAACGGCTATAATGACTTGTCACGGCCACGAGAGCTGGCACCCGAATCCTGCTTTTTATTACGATCTCGGAGGTGGCCCGTTGCTGGACATGGGCCCCTACTACATCGCAGGTCTGGTCAACCTGATCGGCCCCGTGAAATCGGTCATGGCGCGGGGCAACCGGGCCTACGATCAACGTCTGGCCACCAGTGAAAAAGCCAAGGGGCAATTGCTTCCCGTTCACGTTGATACCTATCATGCCGGCGTTTTGGAGTTCGTCAGTGGCGCCATCGTTACCGTCATCATGAGCTTTGATACCTTCATGCAGGAGGGATCGAGCCAGATCACACTCCAAGGTACACATGGGGGTCTTATGGTAGGCGACCCGAACAATTACGCGCAGAACCCGCTGCTCTTCCGTCCCGAGGATACAACGCCGCGGGACATCCCATTCACACATGCCAAGAACAAACGAATGATCGGCGTTGTCGATATGGTTGATGCGATTGAAAATAATCGCCCGCACCGTGCCAGTAGCGAACTCGCCTTTCACACTTTGGAAGTCATGCGCGCCTTCGAAGCATCCACTCAAAACGACCGAGCTATCTTCATCGAAACCCGACCGGACCGCCCCGAGGCGCTCCCCCAAGGCCTCCCAGTCTGGACCGTGTAAGGGGCTGCCTTCAATACTGCTGTTGGATGCTGCGACAGCAGTAGAGACATCACGTCCAGATACGAAGTATGTTCAGGGAATGATTCACTTAGTGGAGTTATCTGGCAGCATCGCCCTGCTTGAACCCAACGGATTACGCAGTGCTATGGTTAGGCTGTGGGGAATGGAACAACACAGACGCTGGTTTGCTCTGCGATGGAGCGTGGAATCACGTCGCCATTACAATTGACGGGGGACCAAAAATCATCAGCTTCGTGATTAACGGAGAGTTTAACGACGGTGGGCGCGATCGTCAGTTCGGCTTCGGGCGCTTCCATCCGAGCCTGCACTCGATCAACACGGACGAACCCATCACCTTCACTGACTCACTATTAGATCATCTTCGCGACTTCAGAGTTTATACCCGTGCTCTACTCACCTGTGAGAGCATGGCACTCTATCAGTCCGGGACTGGAAAGACCGACAAACCCTCCATCAAAACTGCGGCGACCGAGCTTACTTAAAGGATAGGCCAAGGCTAAATTCAATTCTTCAAACGAAAACTTTGTCCCAGATAAACCAGCAGCAAACGGCACGCTGTCCTTCTTTCGTTACGAATGGCGAAGATTGAAAAGCCTTTGAAATTGCTGATTCTGAGACTTTTAGAAATATGCCCCAATGAAAGACACAACAATCAATTCAAGTAAGGTGCAACGGAGTTTCCATTTTGGCAGAAAACTCTTGTTGGGATGCCTACTCCCCGTTGCCTGGTATGGGTGTAACCCTTTGTCACCAATGCACCAAACTCAGCCCCTCGCCACCGTACAAGGGGAAAACCTCGCCGAGGAAGTGACAGCGAAAGCAGATTATCCCGGCAAAATGGCTGCGAGCGAGGTCATTATACGAGGCTTATCCCCACGACCTCGCGATGCCGATGATCCTCATAACACCTTGAAAGCTATCAAAGGTTTTCATGCGACCCGCTTGGAGTGGATTTATGAACTGACACCTGAATTCATCCAGCAGGTACAAAGTCTAGGCACAAGTGTATCCGGAACTACCAGTACCAGCACTGGTGTGGGATTAGATAAATCTGGTCCTGAGTGGCGAGCTCGTTATTCGATTCTGGATTTAAATTTACAGCCGACCACCGCGCCATGGATGAGAAAATGGGCGATTCCCGGGCTGTGGTTGTGTGTCAATAATCCAGACTCTCGCGAGGCTAGCTTAGCCCACGGGAAGTTGCTGATCGATCAAGGGGTACTTGACATCCAGCGCGATGACCCCGCCGCCAACCAGCATGCAGTCAAGTGGGGGGCCTGTTTCTGTCCGGCCTGTATGTCCGGCTTTCGCGACTATTTGCAAGAAAACGCCACGTCGGAGCAACTTGCGGCATGGCAGATTTCCAATCTGGATACTTTTGATTATCGTGAATACCTCCTAGTGCGTGATGCCCCTGTGGGAGATGCATTTCAGGCTTATGCGAGTCATGGGCTAACCGGACTCTTCCAAAGCTTCCAAACACAGTCCACCACTGATTTTCATAAATGGTGGCATGAAGAAATCAACCAATACGCGGGACGCTATGTGCCTGTTTCTTCCAACAATGTAGGACGTTTGTTCGGCCCGACTTACCAGCCTTTTGATTTCTGGATTGGCGAACTCAATATAAAGAACGCCAACCCCGAGTTTCTTTTCGATCTGTCACGACGCATGTATACCATGGGCAAAGGTCAAACTCTCACCATGCCCTTAAAACACTCTTCCGTGATGACACCAGAGTGGCTTCGCACCATTCGTAATTCCTTAGCCACCATTTATGCCGTCGGAATGCACATGGAGGCACCATGGGATACCTACCTGCCCACTCCACAGGCGGATCGCTACTTTGGTGAACCAAAGGACTTTTCCGATCTATTGGGCTTCATTCGAGCCAACGCCGCTTTGCTGGACGGTTATGAAAGTGCTGCCGCCATCGGCTCGATGATCCAAGATGACCGCTGGCCCGACCTCCAACCTGCCACAACCTTCCCGCCTCGCTCAAAAATCGCTGCCTTCCTGCGAGTCAAACCCGATCAGCCAGAAGCTCCGATTGTGATGCATCTCGTTGACTGGTCTGCCAATCCCAAAGCCTTCGAGGTCTCACTTCGCCCAGAGCTTCTATTTAATGGCCGCCCGTTCAAAGTAACTTTGATCACCCCACTCCCCTACGAGCAGGCTGCTCATGAGCTAGCATTCGAAAGTCGAGACTACTCCAAACTTGTGGCTGAACAAGAACTCGGCAGCGGTTTCCTCACCACAATGAAGATTCCGGCGCTGCATCCTTGGGGGATCCTACGACTCGTGCCCCTACCATCCACAGAAGCCGTACCTGCCGTCTGGGCTCCTTCCATCTCGACTTCATTATTGGAAGCAGGAGACCATATAATTCTCTCGGTAGCCACGAAAGGCGCCCGCATTGTTTATACGCTCGACGGAAGCGAACCCACCATCAATTCCATCGCCTACACAACTCCCCTGACTTATCCCGCGACAGCATGCACCCTGCGTGCTAAGGCCTTTGCAGGGGAGCGCTCCTCAACAGAAACACAAGCGCTGCTACTGCCACCTTCTCCGCCTCCCACAGTTATTCAACAAGCAGTCAAGAACGCAGAATTTCAAGATGGGTTAAAGGATTGGAGCGTCATTGTTGCCGATGGCAGCCACGTTTCTGCACAAGTCGAATCACTCCCCTCCGATCCGGAATCTCCCGCAGTGCGCCTTCAGGTGGAGCGAACCACCGCTCAAGTCATCTACCAACTTCGACTTGCTCAAGCCCTCACTATTCCAGCATCTTCCAAGATGGAATTCAGCGGAACCTTAGAATCCGATAAGGGAACTTCCGTTCGTGTCGGCTTACAGGGTGCCAAGGCCCCCAACCCTGTCATCTGTATGGAAACAGTTGTCCTTCAGCCCGGAATCCCAAGCACCTTTCGACTGGAGGCCATAGCCAGCAGCACCGACCTAGATTCCCTCCTACAAATCGACTTTGGACTGTCTCCCGCCGGCACTCAAATCTGGATATCCCAGCCCAAGCTTAAGATACTAGTTCCACACGAAGCTGAATAACCTTCAATTCAGTATAAGAATGACACGAAAAACGACAGCTCCCTTTAACACGATCGCAGGTTTTGACAGATAACTCAATGCGACTGCAGATTTCGTAATAAGCCGAATTTCCGTATTTATGATAGTATGTATGCGCCCAGCAACTACCTGAGCCCGTTTAGTAAAGTTGAACAGGTAGCGACTACTAAATGAAGTAAAGAAACTAATCAAAAAGAGGCGTAAACTCTCCGCATTTCAAAAGCACAGTTGTGCTAGAGGCGCTGCGCGAGTATCAGCCGTTCTCAGGTTCATGCCAGTTAAGTGACAGAGTGGAAGAAGGCTCACAGGTAACGGCAGTTGCGTGTTTGAGGGCACAAGCACAGAGCACGATGAGGCGCTTAAGCAGAAGCTCAAAGACGGCATAATATGAGCAGATCGGCCAACTCCAATTGGAGGTGGTTTTTTTAAAGACAGTTGCGATCAGCTCGGTGTCGTTGTCGTTGTTTCAGAGGACGAGCTTCGTTAAGGCGGATAACAAGATGAGCATCAACAAATAGTCTAAATAGCTCGGCGTGTGTCAGCGGCGGCGTGAAAAGGGTTTAAAGCGGGCGGTTTGATAATCCTATGCAAATGCGGCGCAGAAAAGTGGATTTTCTGCGCCGCGTGTTGTCGGGTTGCTCTTATTTTCCGGTGTGATCAGGCGTTGTTTTTCGCATCCGATAACTGGCTCCTTGGGTTTTTTAAATACCCTGTGTAATTTATGCGCCTGTGTAATTTATGCGCCGCGATAAGATCGACGACCCGCCCGGGTATCTCGAAGCCCTCCTGCCTCACTCAGAGCTATGGAGATGTCCGAGAACGACCAACGTTTTGAAGGATACCATAGTTGATGAAAGCCTGAGGCTA
>Ga0105055_10003898_pt1 | contig 22227 bp, 20 predicted proteins | sample BON03_FD_78090 | JGI IMG/M metagenome (GOLD analysis project Ga0105055, IMG submission 78090) | Freshwater microbial communities from Lake Bonney liftoff mats and glacier meltwater in Antarctica - BON-03 | ecosystem: Environmental > Aquatic > Freshwater > Ice > Glacier meltwater | place: Lake...
TAGAGGGGCCATGCCGGCACCCGGCGCAGCCCCCCGTTGATGACACCCGCGATATCCATCAGAACTGCGCGTTCAGGTCCATGCCGTCATAAAGTGCCGCAACCTCGGCTTCATACCCATTGAACATCAGCGTCGGTTCGCGCGACGAAAAGAGCCCGCCACCGATCCGGCGTTCCGTGGCCTGCGTCCAGCGCGGGTGATCCACCGTCGGATTCACATTACTATAGAAGCCGTACTCAGCCGCATTGATGATGTTCCACGTCGCGGGCGGCTGCTCTGCCACCAGCGAAATCCGCACGATCGACTTGCTCGACTTGAACCCGTACTTCCACGGCACCACCAGCCGGATCGGCGCCCCATTCTGATTGGCCATCGGTTCACCATATATGCCGGTCGCGAGCAGCGTCAGCGGATGCAGCGCCTCGTCGATGCGCAGCCCCTCGACATAAGGAAAGGGAATGACCTGCCGCTGCACCCCGACCATCACCTCGGGCTGCACCACGGTTTCAAAGGCGACAAACTTCGCCTCCGGCTGCACGCCGACCTTGGCCAGCACATCCGCCAACTCGACCCCGTTCCACGGCACAACCATCGACCAGGCCTCGACACAGCGGAACCGGTAGATGCGCTCCTCGACCGTCAAGCCGTCCAACAGATCGGCCAGCGCATAATCGCCAGGATTATCCACCATCCCGTCAACCTTGATCGTCCAGGGCGCGGTAACCAGACCTCCTGCATTGCGGGCCGGATCTTCCTTGCCGGAGCCGAACTCATAATAGTTGTTATAGCCGCGGATCTCTTCCAGCGTATTGGGTTCCAGCAGCCGCTGGGACCGCGCGGCGCCCGCTGCAGCAATTGCGCCCAACCCGGCGGCTCCTGCCATGATCTGGCGGCGGTTCATGAAGAGTTGCCGGGGGGTCACGTCTGCCCGGCTCAGGTCGTTCTTCCAACGATAGGCCATCACAGCCCCTCCTTATATCTGTAGATACATGTCTGATGGATGTTTTAGGGCATATTGCCTGACATGGGCGTAACGATGCCGTTGGCTTTCTGTAATGTTTTGCGTGATCAGCGGCGGCCCACGTTCCGCTGACCAGTCACAGAACTTCACCTTGGGTAAACCAATCGTGATTTGAAGCCTGAAACCCTGCAAGCTTAGGCTGGCGCCCCCATGGGTCAACCCCCTCCTACAGTCTTTTGATCGTGATCCAGTCAGAAAACCGGGGCGTTTCATTCGCAATGTCACATCTGGCATTGTGAAAACCTTGGGAGATTAAAGATGATCCGCAGAACCTTTCTTGCCCTGACCGCCGCCACAGCACTGACGTCGGGCGCAGCCTATGCAGAAGCGCATGCCATGGACATCGTCGACACCGCTGTCGGCGCCGGCACCTTCACCACGCTGGTCGCAGCCGTGACCGCTGCCGGTCTGGTTGACACGCTCAAGGGCGAAGGCCCGTTCACCGTTTTCGCACCGACTGACGAAGCCTTTGCCGCGCTGCCCGAAGGCACCGTCGAAGGTCTGCTGGCCGATCCCGAAGCACTGGCCGCGATCCTGACCTACCATGTCGTCGCTGGTAAAGTCATGTCGACCGACCTGACCGAAGGCATGACCGCCGCCACCGTCAATGGCGCCGACATCACCATCACCCTCGAAGGCGGTGCCAAGGTCAACGGCGCGAATATCGTGACCGCCGACATCGAAGCGACCAATGGTGTGATCCATGTGATCGACGCGGTGATCCTGCCCCCGATGTAATCCGGGCAACCACCGGGGCGGCTGGGAAACCAGCCGCTCTTTTCACATGTCATTGCCACTCGTTTCACAGGAGGAAAACATGAAACGCCGCAACCTTCTCGGTCTTGCAGGGGCGTCCGTGCTCGCACTCGGCCTCGCCGCATGCGCACCGCAGGCCACGACCGTACCCGCCGATATCGTCGATATTCTCGCCGCCAATCCACAGTTTTCGACCCTCGTGACGGCCGCAACCGCCGCCGGTCTGGTCGATACACTCAAGAGTGACGGACCCTTCACCGTATTCGCGCCCACCGACGCGGCATTTGCCGCCCTGCCCGCCGGCACGGTCGAAGGGTTGCTTGCCGATCCGGCAGCGCTCGCCGCGATCCTCACCTATCACGTCGTCCCCGGTGCCGTGACCTCGGACCAACTCGCGGGACAGCGTCTCGACGTGGCCACCGTAAACGGCGCCAATGTGCATGTGAACGGGACCAACGGCGTCCGTGTGAACAATGCCACCGTGACCCAAGCCGACATCATCGCCTCCAATGGCGTGGTGCACCGGATCGATACCGTCCTGCTGCCACCGAGCTGACTCTGGCAGGTCTGACCGATAATGCGGCCCCGGCGATACAATCGCGCGGGGCCGTGTCGCGAGTTGTTGCCGGTTTCGTGGACACGAAGACAAGATCGTGACCAAGGCAACGGAGACATGGTGAGTCGTCTTTGGTGATCAGCTTTGCCGACGGCGGCACACTGACCCTTTCCGGCGTCACCTCGGACGAGGTGACATGGGACGACTTCCTGTTCTGAGAGAAACCGTAGGTTCCACCCACCCTACATCTTGTTCGTAGGGTGCGTGCAACCCACGCAACGCTCAGTGCAGCACGGCATCCTGCGGCGTGGCCCGGTGTGATCCCGACACGCGGTCGCCCACGATCAGGCCATCCGCGCCCGCCGCGACATGCACCGTGTCGCCATCCTTCACATCGCCCGCCAGGATCATCTCGGCCAGTTGATCCTGCAACGCGCGCTGGATCACCCGTTTCAGTGGCCTCGCCCCGAACACCGGGTCATAGCCCTCATCCGCCAGCCATTTCAGCGCGCCCTCGGTCAGATCGAGCGTGATCTTGCGCCCGGCCAGCCGCTTCTCCAGCAGCCCCATCTGGATCGTCACGATCCCGGCCATATCCGCGCGACCAAGCCTGTCAAAGATGATCGTCTCATCCAGCCGGTTCAGAAACTCGGGCCGGAAATGCGCCCGCACCGCCTCCATCACCTCACGCTTGGCCTCGGACGAATCCGACCCGTCCGGCAACTGGCTCAGCGCCTGCGCGCCAAGGTTGCTGGTCAGCACGATCAGCGTCTGCTTGAAATCCACGGTGCGGCCATGCCCGTCGGTCAGGATACCGTCGTCCAGCACCTGCAACAGCACGTTGAACACATCCGGATGCGCCTTTTCGACCTCATCGAACAGAACCACCTGATAGGGCCTGCGCCTGACCGCTTCGGTCAGAACGCCACCCTCCTCATAACCGACATAGCCCGGCGGGGCACCGATAAGACGGGCCACCGAATGCTTCTCCATGAACTCCGACATGTCGATGCGCACCATGGCATTGTCGTCGTCAAACAGGAAATTGGCGACAGCCTTGGTCAATTCGGTCTTGCCAACACCCGTTGGCCCAAGAAACAGGAACGACCCCAACGGACGGCCCTCGTCATTCAACCCGGCCCTTGCACGGCGTACCGCATTGGACACGGCGCGCACCGCGGCTTTCTGGCCGATAACCCGACGGCCCAGCTCATCCTCCATCCGCAACAGCTTGTCGCGCTCGCCTTCCAGCATCCGGCTGGTCGGGATCCCGGTCCAGCGTTCCACCACCTCGGCGATCTGCTCGGGTCGCACTGCCTCCTCTACCATCAACCCGTCCCCGCTTTCGGCCTCGGTCAGCTTGCGCTCCAACCCCGGGATCACGCCATAGGACAGCTCGCCAGCCTTCGCCAGATTGCCCTCGCGCTTGGAAATCTCCAGCTCGGCCCGCGCCTTGTCCAACTGCTCCTTCAGGTGCCGCGCACCCTCCAGCTTGTCCCGCTCGGCCTGCCATTTCGCCGTCATCTCGGACGAGCGTTCCTGCAGATCGGCCAGTTCCTTCTCGATCTTTTCCAACCGGTCCCGGCTCGCGGCATCATCCTCTTTCTTCAGCGCCTCCGCCTCGATCTGCTTTTGCAGAATATCGCGGTCCAGCGCATCCAGCGCCTCGGGCTTGGAATCCACCTCCATCCGCAACCGGCTGGCAGCTTCGTCCATCAGGTCAATTGCCTTGTCCGGCAGAAACCGGTCGGTGATATAGCGATGAGACAGCGTCGCCGCCGCGACCAGGGCAGAGTCAGAAATCCGCACCCCGTGGTGCAATTCGTATTTCTCCTTGATCCCGCGCAGGATCGAAATCGTATCCTCGACCGTCGGCTCATCCACCACGATCGGCTGAAACCGGCGGGCAAGCGCCGCGTCCTTTTCCACATATTTGCGATATTCATCCAGCGTGGTGGCACCAACGCAATGCAATTCGCCGCGCGCCAGCGCAGGCTTGATCAGGTTGGCAGCGTCCATCGCCCCATCCGCCTTGCCCGCCCCCACGAGGGTATGCATCTCGTCAATGAACAGGATCACTTCACCCGCGGCACTCTCGACCTCTTTCAGAACCGCCTTGATCCGCTCTTCAAACTCACCGCGATACTTCGCGCCCGCGATCAGAGCACCCATATCCAGCGCCATCAGCTTCTTGTTGCGCAGGCTTTCGGGCACATCTCCGTTGACGATGCGCAGGGCGAGGCCCTCGGCAATCGCGGTCTTGCCCACGCCCGGCTCCCCGATCAGCACCGGGTTATTCTTGGTCCGGCGGCTCAATACCTGCATCGCGCGACGGATTTCCTCGTCCCGGCCGATAATCGGGTCAATCTTGCCCTGCCTCGCGGCTTCGGTCAGATCGCGGGCATATTTGTTAAGTGCGTCATAGCCTTCCTCGGCATTAGCGCTGTCGGCCTTGCGGCCCTTGCGGACATCATTGATCGCCGCGTTCAGCGCCTGCGCCGTCACCTTGCCTGCATCCAACGCATCCTTGGCCTTGGATTTGACCATGCACAGTGCCATAAGGATGCGCTCGACCGGGACAAAACTGTCACCCGCCTTGGTCGCCACCTTCTCGGCCTCGTCCAGCACCTTGGCCGTCGCGGAATCGAGGTAAACCTGCCCGGCATCGCCCGTCACCTTGGGCTGTTTGGCCACCGCCAGATCAACCGCCTCGCGCACCGCCACGGCATTGCCACCGGCAGCCGCAATCAGATTGCTGGCCAGCCCTTCGGCATCGTCCATGATCGCCTTGAGCAGATGTTCCGGGGCCAGCCGCTGGTGGTTTTCCCGGTTTGCAATGGTCTGCGCTGCCTGAATGAAACCGCGCGACCGCTCCGTGAACTTTTCAAGGTTCATGGGTCATTCTCCTTTGCTAAAGCACCCGGTTGACTGGACACCCGCAATCGCGGCGTGCCCTCGATTCGGGCCTCAGATCCTATGTGGGCGGGGGGGTGGTGTTGCGCAAGTGTAACAGGGAAAATTGCGGGCTCAAAGACGGGACAGCACCGTCTGCAACGCGCGCACCGTCCCTGCATCCGTCTCACGGCGCAGCGGCGGCGCAAATCCCATCGCCACAGCGCGCGGACCAGCCGGAATTTCTGCCGCGCACGAGGCATGCACAAACGGCACCGGCACCGCCTCCAGAACCTGCGCCACATTCTGCGGCGTGATCCCTGACCCCGGCAAGATCTCGATCCGCCCGGCAGCCATCAGATGCACCTGCGCCAGCCGGTTCAACCCGTCCAAAACGCTGAGCGCACCACCCGAGGTCAGAACCCGGTCAAACCCCAGCGCAATCACCTGCTCCAACGCCTGCGCCATATCAGGCACCAGATCAAAGGCGCGGTGCAACACCACCTGCAACCCGTCACTTGCGGCGCGCAACCGTCCCAGCGCCACCAGATCGAGGCTCCCATCCGGCAGGCTCGCACCCAGCACGACGCCTTGCAATCCGGCAGCCTTCACCGCCCGGATATCGGCGATCATCACCTCCAGATCGGCCCCCGAGCAGACAAAATCCCCCGGACGCGGGCGCACCATCGCCATCACCGGCACAGCACATCGGGCCGCCTGCGCCATCAGCCCCGGCGCAGGGGTCAACCCGCCCAGCGCCAGCGCCGCACACAGCTCGATCCGGTCCGCCCCTCCGGCCACGGCAGCGGCCAGCCCCTCGGGACTATCCACACAGACCTCCAGCCGCACCCTGCCCCGCATCATACGTCTCCCCTTCACCACCTGACCTTGACAGGCCCCGGCCCACGTTCCAAGAGCGGCAAACACCAGCCAAGGATCGCCAAGATGCCCGATGACCGCCTGATCGTCGCCCTTGATCTGCCCGACGCGCTCTCCGGGCTCAATCTCGCCACCCAACTCGGCGACGCGGTCAGTTTTTACAAGATCGGGCTTGGCATGCTCACCGGCGGCGGGCTGGCGCTGGCGCAGGAACTCAAGGACGAACACGGCAAACGCATCTTCCTCGACATGAAACTCTTTGACATCGGCGCCACGGTCGAGGCTGCGGTGCGAGGTCTGGCACAGTTCGATCTGGATTTCCTCACCGTTCACGGCGACCCACATGTCGTACGGGCCGCGCGTGAAGGGGCCGGCGGGTCCGACATGAAGATCCTCGCCGTCACCATCCTCACCTCGATGGACCGGACCGATCTTGACGCATCCTGCATCAAACCCGGCAGCCTCGCCGATCTGGTATTGGAACGGGCGGCCACCGCCTTTGACAACGGGGCCGACGGGATCATCGCCTCCCCGCAAGAGGCGGCATTGATCCGGGCGCTGCCACAGGCGCAAGGCAGGCTCATCGTCACCCCCGGCGTGCGGCCCGCAGGCAGCGACGCGGGCGATCAGAAACGGATCACCACCCCGGCACAGGCCATCGCCGCCGGGGCCGATCACGTCGTCGTCGGGCGGCCGGTCTGGCAATCGGCAAACCCGCGCGCCATGGCCCTCGCCATCCGGGCCGAATTCGACTCCGGTCTGGCGCTCCACCCAAATCGTTAACCGACAACTCGCGGCAATTTGTGCTGCCGGGATTTAACCGGATGAAACTTTTGCAGCCCCAGGATCGTTATCAGATCACAGGACACAGCAAAGGAACACGCAGATGGATACGGCACGATCTGACTTCACCCCCTCCGACGTCACCCTCGGCGCCATTCGCTACAACGCGCAAAAAGGCATGTTCGAGGCGCGGGTCGATGTGCGGCGTGGCGACCGGACGTTTCGCTATCCCTGTCAGATCAGCGCCCCGATCGACGTGGACAGCGGCTGGATCGCGTCCAGGCTGACGCAGCAGGCACTCGGGCAATCAGATTCGCTCAATCAAGGCGATTTCAAGAAAAACTGATAGAATTTCTCGTTTCAAAATTGCAACGAATCAAAGGCCTACGGGATTTTTAGTGTTTCATTTAAAGATCGAAATGCAGCAAATCTCGTTGATATCGCGCTCCCACATCATGACCCGCCCACGCTTCGTGCCAGACATGCGCCACAGCATCAGATAGACAAATCTTTCTTCTTCGTTGCCTTTTCCAAATTTTTCCCGATATCCGCTATCGCGCGGCAATACAGACGCCAAACCATACGCGTTGTGGGGCACATGCTTCAGGCGTATCATCCCGCCATGCCCGCCCTCTGTCTCTCCTGCCTTGCCCAGTTCAATGCCGGCACCCGCTGCCCGGTCTGCCGCAGCCCGCGCGTGACCAGCCACCCCGAGCTTTTCGCCCTCACCGTCGCCCATATGGATTGCGACGCCTTCTTCGCCTCGGTTGAAAAACGCGACAACCCGGAATTGGCCGACAAACCCGTCATCATCGGCGGCGGCGAACGCGGGGTGGTCTCGACCGCCTGCTATCTGGCGCGGATCAAGGGCGTCAAATCCGCCATGCCGATGTTTCAGGCGCTCAAACTCTGCCCCGAAGCCGTCGTCGTACGGCCCCGGTTCGAGGCTTACGTTACCGCCTCCCGCGCGATCCGGGCGATGATGGACGAACTCACCCCCATCGTCGAACCGCTCTCGCTGGATGAGGCCTTCATGGACCTGTCCGGCACCGCCCGCCTGCACGGTGCGCCGCCCGCGGTGATGCTGGCGCGGCTGACCAAACGCATGCAGGAGGAACTCGGCCTCACCGGCTCCATCGGCCTTTCGCATAACAAGTTTCTGGCCAAGATCGCCTCCGACCTCGACAAACCGCGTGGCTTTTCGGTGATCGGCGCTGCGGAAACGCAGGATTTCCTCGCTCCCCGTCCCGTCCGGCTGATCTGGGGCATCGGCCCGGGCGCGCAGGAGCATCTCGACAGCGCCGGCATCCGCACCTTTGCCGATCTGTTGCGCTGGGACCGTCAGGATCTGGCCAAACGCTTTGGCGGCATGGGCGACCGGCTCTGGCATCTGGCGCGAGGACAGGACGCGCGGCGCGTCTCGGCCCATGCGCCCATCAAGGGCATCTCGAACGAAACCACGTTTTTCGAGGATACATCAGACTCCGACATCCTCGACGGCCACATCTGGCGCATGGCGGAAAAGGTGTCCAGCCGGGCCAAAGCCACGGACAAGGCCGGTCGGGTGATCGCGCTCAAACTCAAACGCGCCAATCACACCCTGATCTCGCGGCGGCACAGCCTGCGGCATCCGACGCAGATGGCCGACACGATCTACCGCACCGCGCGCGACATGTTCGATCAGGTGCGCGACCCCGGCCTCTACCGGCTCCTCGGTGTCGGGCTCTCCGACCTGACCCACGCCGATGCCGCCGATGCCGAAGGCGACCTGCTCGACCCTGACGCCGGCAAACGGGCACAGGCCGAACGCGCCGCCGACGCGATCCGCGCGCGCTTTGGCGCAGATGCCATCGTCAAGGGGCGGGCGCTGCGCTAGGGCAAACTCACCGTTACGGGTCTCACTCCGCCGCGACACGCACCGCCTCCGGCCTGCCAATCGCGGCCAGATCGGCGACAACACCGCTCAGCAGCTTGCGGAAATCATCAAAATGCCCGTTCGGTTCGATCCGGCGCTCGTCCATGTAAAGGCCACGGTCGATCTCGATCTGCACCGCATGCTGGCGGCGCGACGGGCGGCCATAATGCTGGGTAATATAGGCGCCGGCAAACGGCATGTTGCGCATCACCCGCAATCCGGCGGCAGAAAACGCGGCCTCGATCCGCTCGACGACCGACGCGGCGGCGGCAGCACCAAACCTGTCGCCCAGCACGACATCCGGGCGCGCCGCGCCAGCCGGACCCAGATTCTCCAGCGCCTCATGCGGCATCGAATGGCAATCAATCAGGATCGCCTCGCCAAACCGGCTATGGCTTTCATCAAGCAGGGTCTGCAACATGTCATGATAGGGGCGCCAATGCCCGGCAATCCGCGCATGTGCCTCATCCAGCGCGATCTTGCCACGATAGATCGGGCGGCCATTCGCCACGACGCGCGGGATCACCCCTAACCCGCTCGCAATGCGCGGATTATGCGCCATCCGCCTGATTCCCTCGATCAGGGCCGGGTCGAGCTCTTCCGGTGCACGGTTCAGATCGACATAGGCACGCGGCGTGCCTGCGGCCAGAAACGGCGCACCGTGTTGCGGGACGCAGTCGAACAGCACATCGACAAAGGCATCCTCGGACGTGCGAATCTCATGTTCATCCAACGCCGCCCTGCGCAAAAACGCCTGCGGATATTGCCGTCCGCTATGGGGCGAGGCAAACACAAGGCTGGTATCGCGCAGCGATGGCCGGGTCAGGACATGGGCAGGCTTGATCATCGGTGCTCCGATCTGGTCACTGTACGATAGCGCGAAAAATGGATTTGCCAAAAGCCCTTGATCCCCCTTTCGACTCCTTTTATAGACCGCCTACCCGACGCGGCTGATCCTGCGTCCCGTTTTGTGATGGGACAATGGTTTTTCCACGACGATATGGGCGGTTAGCTCAGCGGTAGAGCACTACGTTGACATCGTAGTGGCCACTGGTTCGATCCCAGTACCGCCCACCATGGACTGAACCGGCACCCCCCTAGGGTGTCAGAGAGCAACAAGAGGCGCAGGTCTGCGCCGCGATATGAGGAGACGGCTGATGAAAGTCGCAAACTCGCTCCGCTCGCTGAAGACTCGTCATCGCGATTGCCGCGTTGTACGCCGCAAAGGCCGTGTCTATGTGATCAACAAGACCCAGCCCCGGTTCAAAGCCCGTCAGGGCTGAACCGTCGCAAAGGTTGCAGGTGAAAAAGGGCTGCCCCCGCAATGGGGCGGCCCTTTTTGCTGTTCAGAATGGCGCCGGTCGCGCCAGCCGCCATGCAACCCGCTGTCTGGACTGGAAATCCATACCCTACGCAGATGGCTCTAGCGTTGAAGGCATCCTTGCGACTATTGTTCGGCACGGCGAATTTGAAAGCAACAAGGGTGTTTTCCCATGACAGACTTTAAAACCAGACTTCTTCTTGGCGCGGGCTTGGCGCTGACGGCGGCTTTGCCCGTTGCGGCCCAGACGGGTCTTTGCGGTGGCGTTGGCGACACCGGCACCTGGATCGGCGGCACCGAAGCGGCCTCTGATGTCGCCTCCGCCAATGCGGCGATGGAACAGATGGCGCTCGTGCTGATGCGCAACGAATATGTCGCGCTGTTCACCGTCTCTGCCAGCACCGATGTGCGGGTCGAGGCCGAAGGGCGCGGTGTGGGCGATCCGGTCATCGACCTGCGCGATTCGACCGGCGCCATAGTCCTTTCCGACGATGATTCGGGCGGCAACGGCGCCTCGCGGGGCGAAATGTTCCTGAACCCCGGCACCTACTGTCTCTCCATGCGCAGCTATGACGGCGCACCGATGACCGGCTTTGTCCGCGTCGGCCGGCTCGAACATGAGGCGCTCACCGAAGGGCTTGGCACCACCGATCCGATCGAGGACCCGTTCATCGATGACAGCGGCGCCTGCGATGTGGCGACGCTCACCAATTACTTTGGCGACGGCGCGGCGATCGACAACAGCCTCTTTTCCGGCGGCGCCTCCGTGACCGCCTCGGCCGATGAAGTCGTCAACTGGGGTTTCACCCTCGCTGCACCCGCTGCGATCAGCATCACCGCTGAAAACGAAATCGCCGACCCGGTCATCACCCTCTATGACGGCTTTGGCGGCTATCTGGCCGAGAATGACGATTTCGACGGGCTCAACTCGCGCATCGACATGACCTCGCCGCTCGCCGCTGGCACCTATTGCATCAACATGCGCGCGCTCAGCGATACGACGCAGCCGATCACCGTCTCGATCACCGGCTATGACCCGATGGCGGCCATGACCGGCATGTATGACCGTGGCGAGGCGAGCCCACCGCTGGATGGCAGCCATCCGGTGACCGCACTGGGCACACTTGGCACCCGTCTGCGTCAGGACGCACAGGTCAGCGACATCACGACCTGGTACAGCCTCGACATCGCGCAGCCCGGTCTGATCCTGATCGAAGCCGTGGCCAATGGTCAGGGCGATCCGGTTCTGGTGCTCTTCGACGATTTCGGGCGTCTGGTCATCGAGAATGACGATTACGGCAGTTCGCTCGACTCGCTGATTACCGCCCGCGTTCAGCCCGGCACCTATATGGTCGGCGTCCACCAGCTCGACACCGGCACTCAGGGGCTGATCCGGATGCTGTTCGAACGCTACGTTCCGGCGCAGTAATCGCCCCACCTTCACAATCGGAAAAGGCCCCGCAAGGGGCCTTTTTCTTTGCCGCTAGGACAGACCTCAGTTGCCGAATGTATCCGCCAGCAGCCGGACCAGAGTCTGCTCGCTCAGATACCCGGTCGGCGGCAATCCACGGTCGCGCTGATAGCGGCGCAGCGCGCGGCGGGTATCCGCGTCAAACACACCATCCACCTGACCCGGCTCCAGTCCGATCTGATCCAACCGGCTCTCGATCAACCGGGCAGCAACCGGGTTCAACCGCATCTGATTCTCGAACGCCGCATCCGCCGGATCCTCCGCCGGTTCGCTCAATGCCGCGATCCGGGCCTCTGCCTCGGCCTTGAACACGCCCTCCGGATAATCCCGCAGATAGCGGCGATAGGCATCGACCGAATCCGCCGCGCGGGCCACATCCCACGCCGCCCGGTCCTCGGCCTGTGAAGCCACCCGCTTATCCTCTTCGATCAGGGCAAGCCGATCCGCCGCCACCTCGGCAAACAACCCGTCAGGATAGCGCGAGAGGTAAGTGCGATACCCCGCCTCATCACCCAACGCGCCGGTTTCCTCCCAATAGGCGCGGTCCAGCCGTTCCTGCTGCACCCGCGCCCGCTCCGCTGCCACTTCCAGTTCGGCGGCACGGCGGGCCGCCTGCGCATCCAGCCGGTTGATCTGTTCCAGCGTCAGATAAGATGTCTGCGAAAACCCGTTTTCCTGCTGCCAGTTGGTAATCGCACCGCGCGTGCCGGGGCCGAAAATCCCATCGATGCCACGCGTGTTGAAATCCAGCAACGTCAGATCGCGCTGAAGGTCGCGACGCTGATCGCGGGTCAGGCTCAACGCCTCCTCCGCCAGCCTTGCATCGCGGTTCGGCTCGGCAATGATATCGCCAATCGCCACCTCGGCCTCATCGGCGAACTGCCCGGTCGGATAGCGGCGCAGATAGTTGCGATAGGCCTCGACCGTGTCCAGTGCGACAGCACCGTCCCAGAACGCCCGCTCCGAGATCAGCGCCTCAGGCAGAATTACCGGCTCCTCCGGCTCTGGTACGGATTCCGGAAGCGACGGCATGAACACCAGATCGCGGGGTAAAAACCCCTCCGCCCGGATGCTGCCGTTGCGATTGACAAGCGTCGTCAGGTTGCCGCTCGGCTCCACCATCTCATCAGCCAGAAAATCCGCCACCGTGCGGGGATCCCCGCGCAGCACGATCACACCCTGCGGAATGGTCAGCTCGCCAATCCCTTCGGTCAGCCATGGGTCAAACACCTGCCGGGCATCGGGGTCCGCTCCCAGCAGCAGGATCGCCCGGCCCGGCGCGCGCGACAGAATGGCGAGCAGGCTTTCCACCGGAATGGCGGTATCGGTCAGGCTCAGAATCCCCGGCGCCTCCGCCTCGGCGGTCAGATACCAAGTGCGGCTGCCATCGGTGACAAACCGGCCCGACAACGCCACAATCAGACGGTCGGAATCCGGCACTTCGGCCATGAACCGCTCCAGCGCGTCGGCCACAGTCCCGGCGCGGCCATTGGGCAGACTCACCACATCAAACCCAAGTGCGATAAACCCGTCCACCGCCCCCGTCACATTCGCACCGCGTGGCAAACGGCCCAGCACCTCATAGCGCTCGGTGCCCAATATCAGCGCGGTGTCATCGGCCTGCGCAGGCAAGGCAAGCGCCGCCGCCATCGCCAGGACAGAGGTCAAAGTGATCAGTCGCATCCGGATCTCCTCATATTCGTGACGCCAAGCCCCTGTTCAGGGCTGCGTTATGACCCAAGCTAGGCACTCCGCTGCCTGCTATGCAATAACGGGGCCGGGACGGTGCGGTTCCGGCCGGTTGCTTTGGCACAAACCGGCGCGCGCTCGTCACGACAGGGGCGCAATAGCTGCTGACCGGCACCAATTCCTCTGCTACGCATCGGACATGGACCCGTTCACACCCGGATATTACGCGATTGTCTGCGCCTCGCTCGGGGCGGCTGCCCCGCGCATGGGGCGGCTCCCGGTGCGGCTCATCATCGGCGCAATCGTCGGGCTTGATCGCCGCTGCCGCGCTACCGTGGCTCATCAGCACATTCTGACAAACGGCAAAAGGCGGGGACATGCCCCGCCTTTCCCGTCTCATCTCAGTCGGATCAGTTGAACGAATAAACGACCGACACACCCAGCGTGTTGTCGGTGTTCTCGAACCCCGGCTGCGGATCGGTGCGATACTCGGTCAGGATCGAGGTGCGCAGCGCCAGCGCATCGGTCATCGACACATTCACACCCAGCTCGTTGGTAACATAGGTATCGGTTTCCGATGCCAGGATATCCGTATCATTCGTCAGCAGCACGGTATCCGAAAACCGGTACGAGTAGTCCGACGACACGCTCGCCGCCACTTCGCTCACTTCAGCGCCATTCGCGGCAGTCGCCCAGCGGTAACCGGGGCCAGCCTGAACCGACCATTGCTGATCGTTCGTGTTGAAGATGCGGTAGCCAACACCAGCGCCGAGGAATGCGTCCTCCTCATATGTGCCGAACTCGTCGTAAGCGTATACAGCTTTGCCGAAGGCATAGAAGCTCGACCCGAATTCGCGGGTATAGTCATAGCCGAACAGCAGACGGTTCTCGGTCGTGACACCTTCGTTGTCGCCATAGGTATACGACAGGGTCACATCATTACCGTTCACGCCGTCAAAAAACCCGACGCGTGCGCCAAGGCCGATGTCGGTGTTGTTGGTATTGCCGTCAGTCGCGGTCGCGCGGGCCGAGACGGAACCGGTAAAGCCCAACTCACGACCTTCGTTCCCGAACCGGCCAAGGTCGCGGTCAAAATCGTCCTCTATATCCTCTTCCAGATCCTCTACGGCATCGGTTGCAGAATCCTGCATATCAAACGCGGTGGTCTGCGCGCTGGCAGCACCGGCAATAAGCGCCGCTACAGCGGCTACAACGAAAACATTGGTTGGCATGGTCATAGCATGTCCTCTCGGGTAGTTTCACGACCGCTTCTGCGGCATGAGCCTCACCTAAGCCCGCCATCACGGTTGAAAACCTGTAGCGAACCAAGCCAAGGGAATCCGTCCCCGGACTTGACCACAGAGTCACACCGGCGAATTTTGGCCGACCTTAAATTTCTGATATCTAAAGGTTTTCCTGACCCCTGGACTCGGGCTTTCAGAAAACGAGCCTGTCAATCCTTGACCACGCACCCGTGAACCGATGTGCGCGAATAGTGTTGCCCCGCCTGCGGCAGCGGCCTATGCCCACCCCAGTCATCGGAGGGTTGTACATGACACATCTCTGGGTCCGGGCCGAACCGCGCGCCCACGAATCCCGCGTCGGTATCATGCCGGATGGGGTGCGCGCCTTGATGCAGGCAGGCTTCACCGTCACGGTCGAGGAAAGCGCGGCACGCGCCATCCCCCTCGCCGGTTACCGCGCCACCGGCTGCGCCATCGCCGCCGAAGGCAACTGGCCCGGCGCCCCCGACGACGCGATCATCTTCGGGCTCAAAGAGCTCCCCGACGACGGCACCCCGCTGCGCCACCGGCACATCATGTTCGGCCACGCCTTCAAAGGCCAACCTGCCGGCCAAAGGCTGCTCGCACGGTTCAAGGCGGGAGGAGGAAGCCTCTATGATCTGGAATATCTCACGCATGAGAACGGCCGGCGCGTCGCCGCCTTCGGCTATTGGGCCGGTTACGCCGGCGCTGCCGTCTCGCTCATGGCATGGATCGCGCAACAATCGGGCGGCATCGCCGGTCCCGTCGGCGCCTACGCCAATGCCAATGCGCTCAAATCCGACCTCCACCAGCGTCTCGCTCGCCTCACCACCCGGCCCGATGTCCTCATCATCGGTGCCTTGGGACGGGTCGGCAGCGGCGCCACCGATCTGAGCGAGGCGATGGGGTTGAGTGTCACCAAATGGGACATGGCAGAAACCGCGCACGGCGGCCCCTTCCCCGAAATCCTGCGCCACGCGATCTTTCTCAATTGTATCATGGCCCTGCCCGGCACCCCGGTTTTCATTCCGGCAGACAGCACCACCGCACCCCGCGCGCTACGGGTCATCGGCGATATCGCCTGCGACCCCGACAGCGATTTTTCGCCCGTAAAGGTCTATGATCGCGCGACATCATGGGAGGCACCGGCGCTGCGGGTCCATAGCGAACCGCCGCTCGACGTAACCGCCATCGACAACCTGCCGTCGCTGCTGCCGCGCGAAAGCTCAGCCGATTTCGCAGCCCAACTCCTGCCGCATCTGGCAACCCTCACCGCCATCGACAGCGGAGTCTGGGGCCGCGCGCGCGCAATCTTCGACAAATCCATCCAGAATCTCTGAAGTGGCCGGGGTGTCAGCCACAGGCAGTTTGCATCTTTTGGCCACAAATATCCTGGGGTCCGGGACAAAGTCCCGGGTGCCGGCCATATGCGCAGCCTCAGTCAGTAAACATCATCCTCGGCTTCCATCGCCGAAATCCCCAGCGCATCCAGTCCATTCTCCAGATGGTCCGCCAGATGCAGCGACCCCTTGAGATAGGTCGCCGTCGGTGTCGTGGCCTCGCGATAAGCGGTCCGCACCGCGTCGTCCCAATCCTCGGGCTCAAAGCTGCCGCGACCGACCCACATCAGCGCCACCAGATGCGCCTTTTCGTCATCGTTCAGCGCCGCGACAAAGGCGTCGAACTCCGCGTGCTTGTTCTCGATATCGCGGGCCAGAATCACGACCTCGCCGACCTTGTCGATGGCAATTTCCAACATGATCCGTCCTCCCAAAACCTCTGTGTTAAACAATCTTACCGGGCATTGACCGACGCTGACTTGATCCAGCGCAATCAGGATCACCCGTTATCTGCCGCCAAACAACCGATAATAGGCCCAGTCCGGCAGAAACTGGCTCAGACGGAACAACCATGAAAACACCAGCGGAAAGCTTTTCTTGAACGCATCGTCATTCATATGCTCGAAAAACTCCCGAGCAGCGATCTCGGGCTTCATGATGAAAGGCATCTTGAAATCGTTCTTCTCGGTCAGGCGGGTCTTGATGAAACCGGGGTTCACCAACTGCACATCGATTCCCGTACCGCGCAGATCGGCCTGCATCGATTCGGCCATGTGCATCACCGCGGCCTTGGAGGCGCCATAACCCGTGGCCCCCGGCAACCCGCGAAACCCGGACAGCGACCCGGTCAACACGATATGTCCATGGCCGCGCGCAATCATGCCATGGATCACCGCACCCACCACACGACCCGCGCCCAGATAGTTGATCTCGCCCATCTGATCGACGCGCGAAATATCCCATTCAGCGGCCTTCAGCGGCCAATAGACGCCCGCCAGATAGACCACGCCGTCAATCGGACCAATCTGATCCGCCGCCGCCTGCACCGCCGCCGCATCGGTCACATCCAGCGTCACGAAGGATGACTTACCGGGCAGCGCTGCGACCAGTTCCTTGAGTCGCTCCTCGTTGCGCGCACTGACAATGACCTCGGCACCCACACGGCTCAAACAGAACGCCACCTCACGGCCCAGCCCTTCGCTCGCGCCGACCAGCCAATACCTTTTACCCTGCCACTGCCGCATCACATCACCCTCTTTTCAGCTATCGACCGCATCGTTCCGGCGCATCGTTGCCACCAGTTCGGCGACCTTGATCCCGTACTTACGAAACTGACTCCGGTTCATGATCGTTCCATTCGGAGTCAGATACATCCAGTCCGTGGTGTCAAGCACATGGCCCCCCGACGCTTCCGGCAGGCGGATCTTGTAGTTGAGCAGGACCGCACCACCGCTCTGCTGTCCGGTGCCCACCCCCACCACATCCGGCGCCTCAGCCCGGATCGCGCCATCATTGCCCAACGTCAGGGTCCATTCGCGGTTCTGCACCGCGCCGCTGTCATAGCGGAACTGCTCGGTCATGCGCCCGGTATTGCCGTGCCATTCCGCATGAAAATCCGCGACAAACCGCGATGTCACACGTCCCGTGGGCCCATAAATCACCCCTTCGCACAGAATCGGACCGTTCAGCCTGTCACGAATGTCAAAGGCCGGACCCGTCGCCGCATAATCCTGCGGCATCTGCGCTGTAAACCCGGCATAACGGCGGAACAGCACCGTCAACCCCGCCATCAGCAGCATTCCTGCCAGCACGGCCATCAGCGTGGTCATCGGTCAGTCCTCCAATGTGGTAAAGGCCAGCAAGCCGATCGCCACCAGTTTCAGGATCGAGGGCAGCAGCGCATAAAGCACGGTCAGCATGGTCATTGCGGACGCAGGCGTCACCTCCGCCCCCGCGACAAACCCCGACCGTTCAAGCAGCGGCAACACCAGCACCGCCGCAAAAGCGAGGGTAAACTTGTTCATCAGCGACCACAGGCCAAACCCCTGCCCGCCATTGGGCGCAATCTGCGCCATCCGCTTGGCAAACATCGCGGGCAACAGCGTCAGATCGGCGCCAATCGTCGCCCCCGACAGGACACAGATCACCGCAAACGGCACCGCATCACCCAGGCCCAGCGTCAGGGTAAAGGCAAAGGTCGCAACCGCCAGCACCATCGCCGCCAACAGCACGCGCTTGGGACCAAACCGGCGCGCCAGCGCACTCCAGAACGGCGAAGATATGGCTGCGGCGAGGAAAAACAGCACCAGCAGCGGCCCTTCCCACCCCGGCGCACCCAGCCGGGTTTCGACGTAAAACAGAAACATCGTCGATGACACCGCCAGCGGCGTGGCATTGACCAGCGCCAGTATCATCAGCCTGCGCGCCAGCGGATCGGCCAGAATCGTGCGCATCCGGATCGGCTCTGACGACACTGCCGGTCCGGTCCATTCGCGCCACATCACCAGCACGGCAACCGCCACACTCGCGGCAAATCCCCAGGCAAACACCGCGAACGGCGCGACAACATAGGCCATGAGCAGCGTCGGCGCGACGGCCGCAATACAGACGCCCAGCAGCGAGCCACTTTCCCGCCAGGCCGCGAGGCGCACATGACTGCCCTCGATCACCGCCGCCTTGGCCACGCCCTGCGCATAGAAACTGATGGTCAGAAAACTGAACCCGGAGAACAGGCCGGTAATCGTCAGTCCGAACCACCAGACCGGCGCAATCGGCGGTGGCACTGCAAACAGGCCCAGCATCGACAGCGCCATCAGTGTCGAAGCCGCCATCACCGCCAGCGCGCGACCCTTGCGCAACCGCTCGGAAAACCAGCCCAGAAACGGGTCCTGCACCACATCGAACAGGCGCAGGCCAAACAGGACCACACCCAGCAGGCCCAGGCTCACGCCATAATTATCGGCATAATACTTTGGCGCATAAATATAGATCGGCAGCCCCGCCGCCGAAATCACCCCGGCAAAGACCGTATAGGCCGGGAGCCGGTCGGCAAGCGCCTTCACCGCGATCCCCATTCGCGCGCCTTCACCGCGATCCCCATTCGCACGCTCTCACCGTGAAACCTCATCCACCGGCGGCACCGGACGGCTGCGAAATCCAGCACCCTTCCACCACAGGATCAACGCCTGCCAATGGATCAGGGCAATCACCCGGCGCGACCCGAACGGACGGCGCAACACCGCACGCAATATACCCGCGTTGGTCAGCGGCTTGCGCTCTCCGGTCAGCGTGGCAATCAGCCCGCCGTTGCCACGCGAATAATCAATCCATATGCCAACCCGGCGCGCGGTGATATCAAAGCGAAAGGTATAGCCACCCTCGACCGGCTGAAACGGCGACACATGCATCAGTTTGGTCGCCTGCACCGTGACCTCTTTGGTCAGTTCCCACAGCTCCGGGTGATGGCACAGATAGGAATGGCGGTCGCCAAATGTATTGGTCACCTCGGCCACCACCACGCGCAGCACGCCGCCCGCATCATGACACAGCCAGAAACTCACCGGATTGAACACATGACCCAGCACGCGCGGCTGCGCCAGCAGGTCGATCCGGCCCGGCATGTCCAGCCCATGCGCCGCCAGCACCTCACGCACCCAGACAGCACCGCGTCCGAGGTGCGGCGCACCACCATGGTCACTGTCCTGCAGCGATGTCAGATTGCCCTTGTTACGCGAAAACAGGCGCGGGGTTGCAACTTCCGCCTCGGCATCCAGCAACACATAGTCGATCGAATAGCGAAAGGCGTTCTTCGTGCCGCCCCGCCGCCCATGATAGGTCTGGCCCGCAATATGATCGACCTTGCTTGTCACTCTGCCGCCACCGCCATACCCGCCGCCATCGTCATGCTACGGACCACATCCACGGCACTCGACAGGCCATCCTCATGAAACCCGTTTTTCATCCAGGCCCCGCAAAACCACGTCCGGTTGGCACCATTCATCGCCGCCGCCTGCTCCTGCGCGTTCAGCGCCGCCAGATCATAAACCGGATGGCGCAGCACGGTACGATCCCAGATCAGCTCCTCCCGGATCGGACGGGTCGTGTTCAGCGTCACAAACAGCGGATCGCCGGTCAGCCAGGGTTGCAGCGAATTCATCCAATAGGTCAGGTCGATATGCGCGCTCGTCTTGTCCTGATCCTCGGCATAACACCAGCTTGACCACACCGCCCTGCGGCGCGGCATGACCGCGGTATCCGAATGCAGGGTCACGGCATTGGCCTGATAGCGGATCGCACCCAGAACCGCGGTCTCCTGCAGGGTCGGATCGGCCAGCAAGGCCAGCGTGTCATCCGAATGCGTGGCAAAGACCACCTCGTCAAAGGCTTCCCACTCTGCTCCCTTCGCCTTGACCTCGACACCATGGGGCGTGCGGCGCACCGCCGCGACCCCGGCGTTCAGGCGGATATCCACGCCCCGGGCGCGCATCGACGCGTCCAGCCTGCGGACATATTCGATCGACCCGCCATTGACCGTATACCACTGATGCTGCCCGGTATGGCTCAGCAACGCATGGTTCTCGAAAAACCGCATCATCGCATGGGCCGGAAAATCAAGGATCTTTTCCGTCGGCGTGGACCAGATCGCGCCCGAGAGGGGCAACAGGTAATGGTTGCGGAAATACTCGCCCATCCGCAGCTTTTGCAGCAACCCCGCGACGGTCATCCCCTTTTCCTGCGAAGCACTTAGCGCATTTGCGTTGAAATGCAGGATATCGCGGACCATACGCAGAAATTTGGGGTTCGCCATATTGCGCTTTTGCGCAAAGAGTGCACTCAGGCTGGCAAGGCCATACTCCAGCCGCCCCCCCCTGATCGACGCGCCAAAACTCATGTTGGACTTGACCACCGGCACGTCCAGCTCGGCAAAGAGTGCTGCCATATGCGGATAATTGGCATAGTTGAACACGATAAAGCCCGTATCCACCGCCTGATCCGCATTGCGTCCGGCCATCCTCGTGCGGGCATGACCGCCCAGTCGCGGGCACGCCTCGTACAATACCACCTGATGAGCAGGTGCCAGCATATGCGCCGCCCCCATGCCGGAGATTCCCGCTCCGATCACAGCAACTCTGGGGGACGATGTCGCCCCCGATCCGAATGTCATTCCCGTCACGCCCCGCCACCTCAACCACGTTTCTGTTTATTCTACGCCCCGCCTGCCAAAGCGGATGATTCCGCGAAATGCTATAGCGAAATGATCCACCTTCACAATCGCCGCGTAAGACTGTCATGTTCACCGCGACAGACACCTTTTCGAATGCTGATGCACTTGCTTTCCGTCCCTCCTATGATGGGGGCAAGCGGGCTGCGGCGCGCGTCAAGGCAAAAGGCAAAGTGAGCGTGACGGACACGGCAAAACGTATCGAATGGACCGCACAGCTTGCAGCGGTGCGCGACAGACAGGACCAGGCCGCATTTGCTGAGATCTTCAGCCACTTCGCGCCGCGCGTCAAAGCGTTCCTGATGAAATCGGGCTCCTCGCCCAGCTTTGCAGAGGAATGCACGCAAGAGGTGATGGCGACGCTCTGGCGCAAATCCCACATGTTCGACGGGACCAAGGCCAGCGTCTCGACCTGGATCTTCACCATCGCGCGGAACCGCAAGATCGACATGATCCGCAAGGATCGGCGGCCCGAACCCGAAGACCTGCCCTGGGGACCAGAGGCAGAACCCGATCAGGCCGATGTACTCGCCCTGACCGAAGAGACCGAATTGCTTGGGCGGGCGCTAGCCACGCTGCCCGAGAAACAACGTAACCTGATCGAGCGCGCCTATTTCGGCGACCTCAGCCACAGCGAGATAGCCGCAGAGACGGGTCTACCGCTGGGGACGATCAAATCGAGGATAAGGCTGGCGCTCGACCGTTTGCGCCACGCGATGTCCTGAACGAGCAGAGGCTAGAGAAACATTATGAAACCGATCAACCACCACCTCAACGACACCCTGCTGATGGGCTATGCCACCGGCAACCTGCCCGAGGCTTTCAACCTCGTCGTGGCCACCCATATCTCGCTTTGCGACGAATGCCGGGCGCGGATGCACAGCTTTGACGCCATCGGCGGCGCGCTGGTCGACAGGGCCGAGTCTGCGGTGCTCGACAAGGGCAGCCTTGCCGCGACCATGGCGCTCATTGCCGATGACACCTGGCAGGCCCCGGTGATGGAGCATCCCGCCCAGCCCGGCGTATTTCCGGCCCCCCTGCGCGACTATGCGGGCGGCGATCTGGACAACGTGAAATGGCGGCGCGTCGGCGGCGGCGTCTCGCAGGCGATCCTGAAA
>Ga0105055_10003903_pt1 | contig 22225 bp, 22 predicted proteins | sample BON03_FD_78090 | JGI IMG/M metagenome (GOLD analysis project Ga0105055, IMG submission 78090) | Freshwater microbial communities from Lake Bonney liftoff mats and glacier meltwater in Antarctica - BON-03 | ecosystem: Environmental > Aquatic > Freshwater > Ice > Glacier meltwater | place: Lake...
GAATTTATTTAACTTCTCGATAAACCACTCATAAAGCGGACGATGCGGAACAAATTCAAGAGTACAAATGGAGTGGGTTATTTGTTCGATTGAATCAGACTGCCCGTGGGCGAAATCATACATGGGGTAAATGCACCATTTATCACCTGTGCGGTGATGATTGGCATGTTTTATTCGATACATCAGCGGGTCTCGCAAATGCATATTGGCTGAGGCAAGATCAATTTTAGCACGCAATACCTTCGCTCCCTCAGGAAATTTCCCTTCCTTCATTTCTCTGAAAAGCTGTAAATTTTCTTCAATGCTCCTGCTGCGGGAAGGAGTGGGCTTTCCCGGTTCAGTTGGACTGCCTTTGGCTGCCGCAATCTCCTCTGCTGATCCATCTTCAACATAAGCTAATCCGTGCTTAATCAATTCCAAAGCAAAATCATATAACTGATCAAAATAATCAGAAGAATATACCTCTTTATCCCATTTAAAACCAAGCCACAGAATATCTTTCTTTATACTGTCTACATATTCAACATTTTCGGTTGTTGGGTTGGTATCATCAAATCTGAGATTAGTTTTACCATTATATTTTGCGGCGATACCAAAGTTCAAACAAATTGATTTAGCATGCCCGATATGCAAATAGCCGTTTGGCTCGGGTGGGAACCGGGTTAGAACACGCCCGCCATTTTTACCATTCCGAATATCATCTTCAATGATCTCTTCTAAAAAATTTAATGATCTTTCTTCACTCATAACCAGATTTGGAGCTTGCAAAAATAGCAAAATTTAAGTTCTAGGGCTAGCTTATTCGAATTCCGGCAAAATCAAGGCTGTTCCTTAATTGAAATGGGGGATACAATTCAATTTTCTTCTTACTTTTACTTTAAAGTAATTATGACAGAATCCTTAAATCGCCCCATTCGGGTATTGGTTGCCAAAGTCGGACTAGATGGTCATGACCGTGGTGCAAAAATAATCGCAAGCTCACTCCGGGATGCAGGGATGGAAGTGATTTATACCGGACTCCGTCAGACGCCGGAGATGGTTGTTAATACAGCCCTTCAAGAAGATGTTGATGCTATCGGCGTTTCCATTCTTTCGGGTGCCCATATGACTGTTTTTCCAAAAATCGTTCAGTTTATGAAAGAAAAGGGTCTGACAGACGTTCTTGTTACAGGTGGAGGAATCATTCCTGACGATGACATGAAGGCTCTTCATGATCTGGGAGTAGGTAAACTTTTTCAGCCTGGAACAAATACCGGAGAAATAGTGGCGTACATCACTAAATGGGTATCAGAGAACCGAAAGTTCTGATCCAAAATTCTAAACTCAGAAAATAGGGCAAATATAATCCCTGATCATAATTTCAAAAATCTATGAATTATTCTAATCTACTCATCGAAAAACGTGAACGAATTTTATACATAACCATTAATCGCGAAAGCAAACTTAACGCATTGAACAAAGCTACATTGGCCGAGCTTCATGATGTTATTACGGATTCAACCCATGATGAGGAAGTAGGAGGTCTGATAATAAGCGGAGCCGGGCAAAAAGCCTTTGTTGCAGGAGCCGATATTTCTGAATTCGCAGACTTTAATGCCGATGAAGGAAGGGAACTTGCCCGCGAAGGACAAATTAAGGTCTTTGATGTAATCCAAAACCATCCTAAACCAATTATTGCAGCAATAAACGGTTTTGCTTTGGGTGGTGGTCTAGAACTTGCTATGGCCTGTCATATCCGGGTGGCCGCATCGGGAGCTAAGATGGGGCTGCCTGAAGTGAGTTTAGGTTTAATTCCAGGTTATGGTGGTACTCAGAGGCTCACCGAACTTATTGGCAAGGGTAGAGCCATGGAAATGATCCTGTCAGCAGATATGATCAATGCGGATGAGGCTTACAGAACAGGTCTTGTAAACCATGTATATGAGGTAGAAGAACTCCTAACAAAAGCAAGTGAATTATTAAAAAAAATAATGACCCGCTCCCCGTTTGCAGTAGGATGTGCTATTAGAGCAATTAATGCAGCTTCGGCAGATGGTATAAATGGCTATGAAACCGAGATCTCCGAATTCTCCAATTGCTTCGGATCAGAAGATTTCAAGGAAGGGGTTACAGCTTTTTTATCTAAAAGGAAGGCAGAATTCACAGGCCGTTAAATAAACCGATCACAAAAAGTGTAGAAAATATTTCCCAATAATGAACTTATTTCTTAAATTGCAGGCATAATGATCTAGTTATCAGCATCTCGGTTTACCTATACACCCATGAAGAAAATATTAATAATTGATGACGAAATAAATATTGGTATCCTTTTATCCAAATTCCTAACAAGGAACGGGTTCGAAGTAAAAACAAGCACCAACGGAATCAGTGCTTTAGAGTTAATGACCAAGGAAGATTTTAATCTAGTTCTTTGTGATTTTCGCCTCGAGGATACCGATGGAAGGGAGATGTTAAAAAAGATTAAAACTTCCTATCCTAATACCGGTGTAATTATTATTACGGGCTACTCTGATATAAAATTGGCGGTTGAATTAATTAAAATGGGTGCCTTTGACTATATCTCCAAACCTCTTTACCCAGATGAAATACTAAATACTATTAATAAGGCGCTTGAGGCACAAAAAGTAATTAATCAGACAGAAAATAAAGAACCTGAGACAGAAAAACGCAGGGAAAATAGTGGAAGTGTGATTCCTGAGGAATTTGTTGCAGGTAAAAGTGCTGCTTCTCTGGAACTTCTGAAACAAATCAAACTTGTAGCTCCAACCAATTACAGTGTTATTCTTAATGGTGAAAGTGGTACCGGTAAAGAATCTGTTGCAAAAAGTATTCATTTTAACAGCCCAAGGAAAGATAAACCATTCATAGCTATGGACTGTGGTTCCCTGACAAAAGATTTAGCAGGAAGTGAGTTTTTTGGTCATGAAAAGGGTTCATTCACAGGGGCTTTATATACTAAAATTGGTCATTTTGAGATGGCAAATGGAGGAACTCTCTTCCTTGACGAGGTTGGGAACCTTTCCTATGAAATTCAGGCCGCTTTATTAAGGACTGTTCAGGAACGCAAAGTAAAACGAATCGGAAGCACAAAGGAAATTGATCTGGATGTTCGTATCCTTGTTGCTACCAACGAAAATCTGAGTGATTCTATTCAAAAAGGCCGCTTCAGAGAAGATTTATTCCATCGCTTCAATGAATTCAATATTACCATACCTCCATTACGCGAACGTGGTAAAGACATCCAGCTTTTTGCCGAGCATTTCCTTAAAGAGGCAAATAATGAATTAAACAGAAATGTCACCGGCTTTTCTTCAGAAGTGATTGACTGTATGATGACCTATAACTGGCCAGGTAATGTACGTGAATTGAAAAATGTAGTTCGTAGAGCAACACTGATCACTGAAGGAAACGAAATACAGCTCAAAGCTTTGCCGCTTGAAATTTCTACATTTGCAAAAGCTTCTGCCCTTGAAAGTAGCTTTGGTTCAAATGTGTCTGTCAACCCAAACAAGCATGACCTAAAAAATGCGGCTATGGAAGCAGAATATGAGACCATTCTAAATGTATTGAAAGAAGTAAATTTCAATAAGACAAAGGCAGCTAAAATTTTGAATATAGACCGAAAGACGCTTTACAATAAAATGAAAGCGATTAATCTGGATTAATTATATAATAAAGATTTAATCAGATAAACCCGCTTAAGCTACAGGCGGGTTTTATGTTTTTAAAGCACCTAAATTCGGGGCATTTAACACAAACGAATATGTCTATATATAACTATAAGCAAAGAAATGGCATAGTCCTGGCCATCCTCATCATTTTAGGATGTTTTGTATTGTATAGTCTGAGAACGATAGCCGGAACTTTGCTTAGCACAATTGTGCTTTATACCATTCTAATTCCGGTGTATAATTTACTGGTTGAAAAATACAAGGTGAGAGACTGGATTGCTGCCGCACTCATGATTATACTTTCACTTCTGGTGATAGTGCTTCCCTTTTTAATGCTCAGCCTGATGGTTATCGATAAAATCACTGAATTCCAGGCTGATCCGATGAGATTGATGGTTATTATGCAAAGAATTGACGATTTTATCGGTTCCAAATTAGACCAGCCTCACCTGCTCGATAAAGCTATGGCAAAGCTCAGTCAGTTTGCAGGAGAATTATTTCCGTCTCTGATCAGTGGAGCACTGAATATCATTCTCGGACTGGTAATTATGTATTTCCTACTGTACTTTATGATGGTTCAAAAAAAGGAATTTGAAGCCGGTTTGCTTAAATATGCTCCTTTTCGCGAACAGAATGCTTTGAAATTCGCTGAAGAATTAAAGACAAATACCTATTCAAATGTGCTTGGGCAGGGTTATATTGCAATGGTTCAGGGTTCCCTGCTTAGTATTTCTTTCTTCCTGTTTGGAATCAGTGATCCTATCTTTTGGGGGGTTATTGCCACATTTCTTAGTTTCCTGCCAGCTATTGGGGCGCCCCTTGTTTTTGTTCCTGCAGCGATAATTGAATTAGCAAATGGAAATGAAACTGCCGGCTGGGGGATCTTGCTTTTTGGATTTATAATTATAACCAATATTGACAATGTATTGCGTTTAATCATTGCACAGGGGATCTCAAACACACATCCTATCATAACCGTAGTTGGCATAATTATTGGTATACCTATATTCGGTATACTGGGACTTGTATTCGGACCGTTATTATTATCATACTTCATGCTCACCATACGGATTTATGAAACAAGTAAACTGGCGAAAGAAAGGCTTGAAAAGTTGAAATCCGGAGGGAATGATTGAAGATACCAGTATATTGATAAATTTGTAATAGCAAACAATTTATACTTTAATATTAAATAATCTACCATGAGAGATGACTCGAAAATTTTAATCGCACTGCTTGCCGGGATGGCTGCCGGTGCAGCTTTAGGAATATTATTCGCACCAGAAAAGGGATCAGAAACCCGGGACAAACTTAGTGACTCTTTGCAAAATCTCGGTGATAGTATCAAGGACCGTGCAGCAGAAGAAATTGAAAACCTTACAGAATTTAAAGAAAAAGTGGTTGAGAATATCCGATCAAAAATAAGATCAGCAGAAGATGATTTTACCCAAGCAAAAGCTACAGTGGACAATGTAAGCGGTGAAGCAGAACGCAAATATAATAAGGTTAAAAATTCTTAAATTTTTCAACGATTATGGAAGAACAGGAGGTTGATCCACAAAACATCATTGAGAAAATCAAAGAGTACATACATATTCGAACAGAGTTATCTGTGCTCACTGCTGTAGACAAAGGATCGCAATTGTTTGCCAATTTGATTACCGATGGCCTAGTCCTGATACTTATGGTACTTGGCGGTTTATTTGGCAGTTTTGCACTCGGATTTTATTTATCTGAGGTTTTAAACAACACTTATGCGGGGTTTTTAATCGTAGCAGGAATATATTTACTTGTAGCGGTGATATTGAATTCCATCAAAGAGAAATATCTGGAGAAGCGGATCATCAATATGGTGATTGAAAAATTTTTCAAGGATAGAAACGGAGAACAAAATGAGAACAAGGATTCAAAACAGTGAAGATCTTCGGATGGAAATTCTTCGCTTAAGAACTGTACGTTCTGAGATAGAGGGTGATCTAAAAGCCGAAACCGACAGAATTTCCAATCGCTTTCGTGTACCACTAATGCTGTTCAGTAAAGTTAACGATTGGGTTACTCCGATGTTTAAACCAAGCAAGAATGAACCGGGCAGTCTGAACCAGGACTGGGTTACGAGTATTTTTAAAATTGGATTGCCTGTAATGATGAATAAATTTATTTTCCCAAGATCAGGCTTCCTGTTAAAATCGGTGGTTGAATTACTCTCCCAGAATACCGCAAAAATAGTAAATAAGGATGTATTGACAGACTTGATTAATAAATTTTCTGAATGGATAAAATCAGATAAACGAAGAAAAAAGAAGGAGCCGGCGATTGATGATTATGGTATACCACCGGATAGTGAATCCTATTAAAAAAAACCTCCCAAAAATATAATTGGGAGGTTTTTTTATGTGTAATTATTTTTGAAATCTTGGTATACGATCCTGATACCCTGTTCAAGACCAATCTGATGCTTCCAGCCTTTATTGTGTAGCTTTGAAACATCCAAAAGCTTTCGCGGAGTACCGTCCGGCTGGGAAGGATCAAAAACTAAATCACCCTCAAATCCAATTATTTTTTGAATTAATAAAGCCAATTCCCTTATGGTGATATCCTCTCCTGTCCCAACATTAATCATTTCCTTCTCATCATATTTTTGCATCAGATAATAACAGGCATTTGCCAAGTCATCTGAAAAAAGAAACTCACGCCGGGGACTTCCGGTTCCCAGAATGGTAACATGATCTGCGGAATTTAATTTCGCCTCATGAAATTTCCGGATCAGGGCAGGCAAAACATGCGAATTTTTTGGATGATAGTTATCATTCCAACCGTACAAATTCGTAGGCATAACTGATATAAAATTACATCCATATTGTGAGCGATAAGCTTCACACATTTTAATGCCTGCAATTTTTGCTATGGCATATGGCTCATTTGTGGTTTCAAGTAATCCGGTCAATAAATATTCCTCCTTGAGCGGTTGAGGTGCATGTTTAGGATAAATACAGCTTGATCCAAGAAACATTAGCTTTTTTACTCCGTTAAGATAGGACTGATGGATTACATTATTCTGAATAGAAAGATTTTCAAATAAAAAATCTGCCCTGAATGTATTATTTGCAATGATTCCTCCAACCTTGGCTGCCGCAAGAAATACATATTCCGGCTTTTCTTGAAGGAAAAAATCAGAAACCATTTGTTGGTCTCTTAAATCCAGTTCCAATGAGGTACGAACCAAAAGATTGGTATATCCTTCCTTTTCAAGTTTTCTGAAAATAGCAGAACCCACCATCCCACGATGACCCGCAATATATATTTTAGCAGCCTTTTCCATTATTATATAGTGTGCAAAGATAAAACTATTTTTACAGGCATTTTAAATTAGAAATGGGTAAGGATAAACTTCGTCGCTTTGCAGAAATTACAGCTTTTGAAAATGTCATTGAGCTGGAAGATGGAAAAATATTAAAAGGCCACTGGGCTGCACATCATTTTAAAAATAATAATCCCCTCGTTCTCGAACTGGGCTGCGGTAAAGGTGAGTATACAGTAAACCTTGCCCGGAAATATCCTGAGATAAATTTTATCGGTATAGATTATAAAGGAAATCGGATTTGGAGGGGAGCAAAAACTGCTATCGAAGAAAATATTTCAAATGTTGCCTTCCTACGTATTCAGATCGAAAATCTGCTGGACTATTTCTCGGAGAGTGAAGTAGCTGAGATCTGGATTACCTTTCCTGATCCACAGCCACAGATTAGCCGGGAGAAAAAACGCCTGACCTCAGTCCGATTCCTGGATATGTACAAAAAGGTTCTGCAAAAAGGTGGTCCGGTGCATTTAAAAACAGATAGCGATCTTTTATATAATTTTACAACTTCGAAAATCACAGATTTCGGACTTATCATCCATATCAGTACCGATAATTTATATAAATCCCGGTTTGTGGATGATGTACTTTCAATCAAAACGTATTATGAGAAAAAGTATCTTGCCAATGATAAGAATATAAATTACCTGAAGTTTAGTTTTGATTAAATGGAAAAACTTAGTTTCTATGATCAGGTTTACCAGGTTGTAAGACTCATCCCTAAAGGCAGGGTAAGTTCTTACGGCGCAATTGCCTCATATCTGGGAACGAGGGGTTCATCAAGAATGGTTGGCTATGCAATGAATGCTGCACATACAACCTTTCCGCCTGTACCTGCTCAGCGAGTAGTAAACAGAAATGGTTTACTCACCGGTAAATTTCATTTTGGCTCGACAGATATGATGCAACAATTACTTGAAAACGAAGGTGTTAAAGTAGAAAATGATAAGGTGATAGAATTCAAAAAAATTTTCTGGGATCCCGCTATTGAACTTGAAATCTAAAGGACTTGTAAATCTTATAAAGAAATTTAAATATAAAAATTAACCTTATGGCAAAAATGATCGATGAATTCAACAGCTACCTAATAGGATGAATGAACCCATCATGAATACTGCTAAAATAAATGAAATCTTTATGATCGCAAATCTGGTTGGAGGTTCAATTGTTATCCCTTATTACCGGAGAGCTCTCGAATATTGGGAAGAGCTCAATAATAATTTATACTAAGCTCAATTTGTATTTTGAATTGGATTATTAGTTTTCTTGTAATTATCTTTAAATAAACCAAAATTGAAACCGGATCAAAATATTATCAGATGTGCCTGGTGTGGCACTGACCCACTTTATGTTAAATATCATGACGAGGAATGGGGCAAACCTGTTTATGATGATCAGATATTGTTCGAATTTTTAATTCTGGAGAGTGCACAGGCAGGTCTGAGCTGGATCACTATCCTCCGAAAGCGTGAAAATTATAGGAAAGCATTCGCAAATTTTGATGCCCTAAAAGTTGCCGCTTTCACTCAGGAAGATGTTGAACGCTTATTGCTGGATGAGGGGATCATTCGAAACCGCCTAAAAGTTAATACTGCGATAAGCAATGCCCAATTTTTTTTGGGCATTCAGAATGAATTCGGTTCATTTTCTAATTATATCTGGGAATTTTTACCCGATAAGAAACCAATTGTAAATAAACTAAGCAGTCACAATGACTTGCAGCCAAGAACTGAACTATCAGACCGCATCAGTGCAGACATGAAAAAACGAGGGTTTAAATTCTTTGGAACAACCATTTGCTACGCCCACATGCAGGCAACCGGGATGGTAAACGACCATATTGTTGGCTGCATAGCCAGATAAATTTAGAGGGAATATTCCCGAAAATCAATACACATAATGAAAAAACTATTTCTCTTAGATGCGTTTGCCCTAATTTACAGAGCCCATTTCGCATTAAGTAAAAACCCAAGATTCACATCCGCGGGTCTGAACACGTCGGCCATAATGGGATTCACTAACACTTTGCTGGAAGTTCTTAAGAAAGAAAATCCCAGTCATATGGCAGTGGTTTTTGATACCGCTGCTCCTACTGAAAGGCATATCGATTTTACGGAGTATAAAGCTCATCGCCAGGCAATGCCCGAGGATCTTTCTACTGCCATTCCATATATCATCCGCCTGATTGAAGGATTCAACATCCCGGTTATATTCTCTGATGGATATGAGGCCGATGACCTGATAGGTACTCTTGCTAAAAAAGCAGAGCTCGAAGGATTTACAGTTTACTGCATGACTCCTGATAAGGATTTTGGTCAGCTCGTTTCTGAAAACATCTTCATTTACAAACCTGCCCGAATGGGAAATGGAATGGAAATTCTGGGTGTAAAAGAGATACTTGAAAAATGGGAAATTGATCATGTTGAACAAGTAATCGATATTTTAGGCCTATGGGGCGATGCTGTTGATAATATCCCGGGCATTCCTGGAATTGGTGAAAAAACAGCAAAACAACTCATCAAACAATATGGTTCGATGGAAAATATTATCAGCAATAGTCATGAACTGAAGGGCAAACTTCGGGAAAATGTTGAAAATTTTGCTGAACAAGGTCTGATCTCAAAAAAGCTTGCCACAATCATGTTAAATGCTCCGGTAGACCTTGATGTAGATGCTTTGCATGTGGATGAACCGAACAGGGATTTACTAGAACCTCTATTCGCAGAACTTGAATTTCGAACCCTTGGAAAAAGAGTTTTTGGAGATGAATTTAGCATTGCTGATGCAAAATCCAGATCTTCTTCCACACAAATGGATCTCTTTGGAAACCATCAAGTGCAGGAATCTGTCAGCTCGGCTGAAAGGACAGAATCAAGCAATCCTCAAATGCCCATAGGTTTCAAAACTATAAGCAATACTGAACATAATTATCATTTGGCTGATACCCCTGAGAAAAGGAGCCATCTGATTCATTTACTTAATGACAACAGCGCCATCTGTTTTGATACTGAAACTACCGGACTTGATGCAAACAATTGCGAATTAGTTGGAATTTCTTTCAGTATGCAACAAGGTGAAGCATGGTATGTCCCACTTTCTGCCGATCAGAATGAATGCAGAACTGTATTAAATGAATTTAAATCTGTTTTAGAGAACCCCCTTATTTCAAAGATTGGGCAGAACATTAAATATGACATCCTGGTTCTTAAATGGTATGACGTCCACATACAAGGTGAGCTTTTTGATACCATGCTGGCACATTATCTGATTGATCCGGACTCGCGTCATAATATGGATCTGTTGGCAGAAAATTACCTGAACTACAGTCCTGTAAGAATTAGCACACTGATTGGCGAGAAAGGTAAGAATCAAGGAAATATGAGGGATGCTGTGATAGAAAAGGTAAAAGAATATGCTGCTGAAGATGCCGATATCACCCTTCAGTTAAAGACTGTGTTTGAACCCATCCTTAAATCTGTCAATGCTTGGAAACTGGCTGAAGATATTGAGAATCCTCTGATTTATGTTCTTGCGGATATTGAACGAGAAGGGGTAAGAATCGATCAGGATGCGCTAGTAGAATTTTCCAAAATACTCGAAACTGATATACGGCAGTTTGAGAAAACGATTTATGATAAAGCTGGGGTCAAATTCAATATTGCCTCACCCAAACAACTCGGTGAAGTGCTTTTTGACAAACTTCAGCTGGATCCCCAGGCAAAAAAAACCAAGACAGGACAATACCAGACCGGTGAGGATGTTCTCCTCAGGCTGGCAAATAAAAGCGATATTGTAGCTGATATTCTTGATTTCAGACAGTTGCAAAAGTTAAAATCAACTTATGTGGATGCTTTACCTCAGATGGTCAACCCAAGAACCGGTCGTATACATACTTCTTATAATCAAGCAGTTGCATCAACAGGTCGTCTCAGTTCAAATAATCCAAATCTTCAAAATATTCCCATCCGAACCGAACGGGGTAGGGAAGTTAGAAAAGCATTCATACCTAGAGATAAGGAACATGTTCTCCTGTCAGCGGATTATTCTCAGATTGAACTAAGAATTATTGCCGAGATAAGTAAGGATAAAAACATGATGGAGGCTTTTGTAAATGGACTAGATATTCATACTGCTACAGCCGCCAAAGTTTATGGTATTGCTCTCGAGGAGGTAAATTCTACCCAAAGAAGAAATGCAAAAGCTGTAAACTTTGGAATTATCTACGGTCAGTCGGCTTTCGGTCTGTCACAAAATCTAGGTATCCCCAGAAAGGAAGCAGCAGAAATTATTGAAAATTATTTCAGCACCTACCCGAATATTAAGAAGTACATGAATGATACCATGAACTTTGCGAGAGAAAACGGGTATGTGGAAACCATTATGGGCAGGAGGCGCTACTTGAGAGATATTAATTCAGCCAATCAGACCGTAAGAGGCTTTGCCGAACGAAATGCCATCAATGCTCCTATTCAGGGTTCTGCAGCAGACATGATTAAGATTGCAATGATCCGAATTCACCAGGACCTTAGAGATCATAAACTGGCTTCAAAAATGACAATGCAAGTACATGATGAATTGGTGTTTGATGTTCTGATTTCTGAAACTGATATTATGAAAAGTATCATAACCGAGCGAATGAAAAATGCAATAAAAATGGAAGTTCCAATTCTGGTAGAGGTTGGTGAAGGGCTCAACTGGCTGGAAGCGCATTAGTAAAAATGCACATATACTCAATTTGAGTATCGGCCGATTTTTTGTCATATTATTTGGATAAGAATACTATATTGAGATTTTGTAGTTTACATTTATTAAATTCAGTTTTCAATATTCGAAAATGGATGTGATGCACCTCAGCGCAGAATGTTACCCGGTTGCCAAAGTCGGCGGACTTGGGGATGTGGTTGGTGCACTTCCGAAATACCTTTGTGAAGCCGGACTGAATGCCTCTGTGGTCATTCCTTATTACGATCGAAAATTTGTTCAAGAAAACTCCTTCGAACTTATATTCAAATCAACAGGAATTATTGGATCTAAAACTTTTGAATACCATATTCTGAAAGAAAGGAACAGAACACTTGGTTTTGATTTGTATCTGATTCAAATACCCGGACTTCTTGATCGCAAAGAAATATATTGCTATCCGGATGAAACAGAACAATTTATCAGTTTTCAACTCTCATTTTTAGACTGGATTAGTAAATCAGAAAAAAAACCTGATATTATTCATTGTCATGACCACCATACCGGACTTATTCCTTTCCTGGTTTCAAACACTATTTCCTTTAAAAACCTAGCCTCAATTCCAACAGTTTGCACAATACACAACGGACAGTATCAGGGCTGGTTTGGCTGGGATAAGATTTCTTACTTACCTGCCTTCGACCTGAGCAAGGCCGGGCTTTTGGACTGGGGTAACTGTATCAACTCCTTGGCAGCTTCTGTAAAATGCTGCTGGAAATTTACCACAGTTTCACCAAGCTACCTGAAAGAACTATCTGTTAATTCTAACGGTCTGGAGAAATTGTTTCAGATGGAAGAGGCCAAAGGATCAGGAATTATCAACGGTATAGATACCCTGGTCTGGAACCCTGAGACAGATCCAATGATCTACAAAACCTATTCGCTTGAAAGCGTGAATGCCGGTAAAAGAGAAAATAAAAAACAACTCTGTAAAGAGTTTGGACTTAGTAGTACAAAACCACTGGTGGTCTTTATCGGACGTCTCGTTGGTGAAAAAGGAGCAGATCTTCTTGCGGAACTTATTGCATCCTGCCTGGACTCCTTTAAAGGAAGGCTAAATTTTCTTATTTTAGGTTCAGGAGATTCTAAAACTGAAAAGGAATTAAAAGATCTTAAAGTAAAATATAAAAAACAATATGGGGTATATATCGGATACGATGAAATGCTTTCACATCGCATCTATGCAGGTGCTGATTTTTTGATCATGCCATCAAGGGTGGAGCCATGCGGTTTAAATCAACTATATGCCATGCGTTATGGAACAATACCTATTGTTCATAAAACAGGAGGTTTAAAAGATACAGTGATTGATTTAAAAGTGTCGGGTGGTTATGGATTTAGCTTTGACGAGCTAAATATCCAAAGCATAAAAACAGTGATTGGAAGAGCTTTTGCAGTGTATGAAGATCCTGAAAGGATGACCAAAATAAGAAAGAAACTGATGTCACTTGATTTTTCATGGGACAAATCTGCGGAAGAATATATTAACCTTTATAAAAGCTTGAGCAATGATTGAAATGAATTCTAAAGTATTATCTGTTGTTTTGGGTGGCGGACAGGGCTCCCGCCTTTATCCACTTACTGATACACGTTCAAAACCGGCTGTTCCAATTGCGGGAAAATACCGTTTGGTAGATATTCCAATTTCAAATTGCTTGAATTCGGGAATTGAACGAATATTTGTATTAACCCAATTTAATTCTGCATCCTTAAATAAACACATTAAAAACACCTATCATTTCAGTTTTTTCAGTGAGGCCTTTGTAGATATTCTTGCCGCCGAACAAACACCCGGCAATAGTACCTGGTTTCAGGGCACCGCAGATGCAGTTAGACAAAGTCTTGGTCATTTGGTACAACACCAATGCGACTATATCCTGATTCTTTCAGGAGATCAGCTATACCAAATGGATTTTGGGGAAATGGTTAGAAGTCACGAAGCGAGTGGAGCTGAGATTAGTATTGCAACTATCCCCGTAAATGCCAGAGACGCAAGTGATTTTGGTATTCTTAAGGCTGATGAAAATAATCTGATCACCTCCTTTATTGAAAAACCAAAACAGGAACTATTGCCAGAATGGAAGTCGGAAGTGGGTGATGATCTTAAATCAAAGGGCAAAGAATACCTGGCATCAATGGGTATTTACCTGTTCAACAGAAAGTTGCTTTTAGAATTGCTGGAAAATAATACAAGAACAGATTTCGGCAAAGAAATCATCCCACAATCCCTTGGAGATCATAAAGTAATTAGCTATAAATTTGAGGGTTATTGGACTGATATTGGAAATATTCATTCCTTCTTTGAGGCAAATATTGGTTTAACTGATGATATCCCTGAGTTTAACCTTTTTGATAAAAAATCCATTTACTCGAGGGCAAGAATGCTACCCCCTTCAAAAATATCTGGCACAACATTAGAAAAAACTATCATTGCTGATGGATGTATTATAAATGCCAGCAGGATAGAACGTTCAATCATCGGAATAAGAACACGTATAGGAATAGGCACAACAATTGTCAACAGCTACGTAATGGGTGGAGACCGATATCAGACACTGAATGAGCTAAACGATGCTGTTAAGGCTAAACAACCCATAATGGGAATAGGCGAAAGGTGCTACATTAAAAATGCGATTATTGATAAAAACTGTTTCATTGGGAATGATGTAAGAATTAACGGAGGTAATCATCTTGAAAACGGGGATTTTAAAACACACACAATTAAGGATGGTATTGTAGTAGTTAAAAAGTTAGCAGTAATTTCAAATGGAACGGTAATCTGAAAAGATTGAATTAATAAAAATTTAATCAGACAATTTTATCGACCTGATTATATCCGGCGACAAAGGTTTGGAAATAAAACCCTGAACCCCGGTATACAATTTTGAGCGTAGCAAATCTTTTTCATCAACCGATGAGGAAACAATAAATACCCGGATATTTTTTTTGAGATCTTTAATAAGGATTTCAAAGGCCTCAAGAAAGTCCCAGCCATCAACTACCGGCATGTTCAGGTCGAGAAGAATGACATCAGGAAGTGTTTCCTCATTTTCTATGTTCTCCTGTAAAAAATCCAGTGCTTTTTGAGCTTCGGTATAGCTAAAATACTCGTCAAACAGATTATGTTTCGATATCATAATTTGAGCAATACGCTGATGGATTGGATCATCATCAATAATAAATACTCTGTTTTTCAAATCCATGCAAGCAAGTTAACCATTATTATAAGCAATAAAATGATTTAACCCAAAATGATCTCCCAGATTAATTAATAAAATTAATCCTCATCATCAGCAACCGAACTTTGCCCGTTTCCAGAATAGGCACTTCTTCTTACTATCGGCATACCCGCAACCTTGTAAAGTTCATCCAGTTTAAGCAGACTCCCATTTGTGAGATTGGTTAGTAAAATTATCGTAATATCTTTATTCACTTGTCTTAAATAGATATTTCTGAAACCATGCCACCAGCCGGTATGATATACGACCTTGTTATTGCCTTTCTCGAAAGTACGCCAGCCATAACCATAATTAAAATGACCCCTCTGCATCACATTATGCGCAGCATAGGCAGAATCCATAGTCTCAGCTTTTAATAATTTGCCCTTTCTCATAGCCCTGTCAAATAAATACAAATCATGGATGGTACTGTATATTCCTTTATCACCAACCGGGCCATCGAGAAAATTTTGGGCTACCGAGCGGCGCCATGTACGGTCATGGCCTACTACATCCACAGGAATTTTGTCATACTCGGCCTTAGAGTACACTGCAGTATTCTTCATTCCAAGTGGTTTAAATATATTCTCTGCCATAAACTGAGAATACTTTTGGCCACTTACTTTTTCAATAATCGCAGCCAAAACCATGAAATTGGAATTATTGTAATGAAATCTTCGATTCGGCTTAGAGTATGGATTGGGCTTGTGTTCAGCGATTAGTTTCAGAACATCCTGATTAGTTATTCCAGGGCGCTCATCCTTCTTTTGTGCTTTCCAAAGATCATCTACGAAATAAACGTAGTTCATCATACCCGATTTGTGGGTTAAAAGAAGCTCAACTGTTATGCTATCGTATGGAAAATCAGGATAAAACTCCCTGACATCCTGATTTAGCCTTAATTTACCATCTTCAACTAGCATCATAATTGCAGTAGACGTAAATGGCTTGGAAACCGAGGCAAGCTCAAAAACTGAGTTGATCTTCAGGCTGTCGCGATGAAGATGATCCGCCCAGCCGATTGCCTTTTCATAAATAATCTTTCCGTTTTTTGCTACAAGTACATTCCCATTAAATCCCGATTTCCTGTTAAGATTCGTTACAATTTCATCTATTCGTTTATCTGCTTTGCGAGGGTCATAAAAAAGAACCACACTATCCGGCACTTCCTTTTTAAGAGATTTATACTTTCTTTTTTCTGAAGGATCTGAACTACAAGCATTTATTAAAATAATAAGGGCAAAAAGCACTAAACTGTTTCGGAGATAGTTGATCATGAAGAGCGTTTGGTAAAGATTTAATGCTGAAAATTAGAAAATATTATAAACAGACTAAGAAAAGAGTTATAAACACCACTGTATAATTGTTCAGATTGTTACAATTTAGATGGTAAAATCTGAATTTTTGCCCCTTAATCAAGGTAAAAAAATCTAAATTTGCAGCATAATAAAAAACCTGTTCAAATGAATTACAGAGTAGAACATGATACCATGGGCGAAGTTAAAGTGCCCGCAGATAAATACTGGGGAGCTCAAACCGAGCGTTCAAGAAATAATTTTAAGATCGGGCCCGAGGCCTCAATGCCAAAGGAAATAATTGATGCCTTTGCCTATCTGAAAAAAGCTGCTGCTTTTACTAATGCCGAATGCGGAATTTTACCAATTGAAAAGCGCGATCTGATCGCAAAGGTTTGCGATGAAATATTGGAGGGTGAACTCTCGACAGAATTTCCTCTGGTAATCTGGCAGACAGGCTCAGGTACTCAGTCGAATATGAATGTGAATGAGGTAATCGCTAACCGGGCTCATGTACTTCAGGGAAACAAGCTTGGTGAAGGTAAAACCTTTGTACATCCTAATGACGACGTAAATAAGTCGCAGTCTTCTAATGACACCTACCCGACCGCAATGCATATTGCAGCCTATAAAATGGTGATCGAAACCACCATTCCGGGAGTTGAAAAACTCCGTGATGCACTTCATCTTAAAGTTGAGAAATTTAAAGAGGTGGTTAAAATTGGCCGTACTCACCTGATGGACGCTACACCACTAACTTTAGGACAGGAATTTTCAGGTTATGTTTCGCAACTCAATCACGGAATAAAAGCCTTAAGAAATACCTTAGATCACCTATCGGAACTGGCACTTGGTGGCACAGCGGTTGGTACAGGGATCAATACCCCAAAGGGTTATGATGTTAGCGTTGCTGCTTACATTGCTAAATTTACAGGACTACCGTTCATCACAGCAGAGAATAAATTTGAGGCATTGGCAGCACATGATGCAATTGTTGAAACTCATGGTGCATTAAAGCAGATTGCTGTTTCATTGATGAAAATAGCAAATGATATCCGGATGCTGGCTTCAGGACCACGTTCGGGTATTGGAGAGATCCATATTCCTGATAATGAGCCCGGTTCTTCGATCATGCCCGGAAAAGTAAATCCAACACAAAACGAAGCAGTGACCATGGTTGCAGCACAGGTGATGGGTAATGATGTTACCATTAGTATTGGAGGTTCAAACGGCCATTATGAGCTGAATGTATTCAAACCGGTTATGGCTGCTAACTTCCTTCAGTCGGCACGTTTAATAGGAGATGCCTGCGTATCTTTCACCAATAATTGCGTTGCCGGAATAGAGCCAAATTATGAGGGTATTAAAAAACATCTTGAAAATTCGCTGATGCTGGTAACAGCACTGAATCCTCATATAGGCTATGAAAATGCTGCCAAGATTGCAAAAACAGCCCTTAAAGAGAATAAGTCCTTGCGTGAAGCAGCAGTAGGCCTTGGTTTATTGACTAACGAGCAATTTGACCAGTGGGTTCGTCCTGAAGATATGATAGGCGGTTTAAAATAATTCCTTTATAACTCTTCCGGCTCCGGCCAAAAAGAGGTATTTAACAATTCGAAATGGTAAAATGCGCCAATGTTTTCTTTTTTGTTATTTTCCTGATCACTTTAGCCTCCTGCAAATTCAATCCTAATCTGCAGAGTAAAGGGACAGAAAGTATTCAAGGAATCTGGGAAGAAGATAGCGTTGACTTTCAGAAGGAAAAGCTACAATATTCCACACATCAATTCCGATTTTCTTGTGATTCTGTTTACCTTACAATTACAACTTTCGCTAAAGTAAACACTTATCCGGATTCTTGCTTTAATAATGGAAGCTGGATCGAATACGCAAAAGGAACTTACCTCACCAATGGGGATACCCTAATGCTGACAACAACTTTTACAAAATCGAATTTTAAACAGAAAATTTCGGGATGTTACCGCATCGGTCAATATCTTCCGGCATTTATAATCCGAAAAAATACCGGGGACAGTTTATCCCTTGAAAGTCTAAAGCAGCATTCAAATATTAAACTATCATTAATAGAAAGAACAGTCTGTATTCAGAAACCACTAAATTAAATTATCATGAAATTCAACTCTCTAAAGAAAATATTACTGGCATTTATACTGCTTTATCTTCCTTTTCAGAGTATGGCTTGGGGAATACTTGGACACAGGGTAGTAGGCCAGATTGCAGAGAGCTACCTGAATAAAAAAGCAAGCCGAGAAATAAAATTAATCCTAGGAAATGAAAACCTAGCAATGGCCAGTAATTGGGCAGATTTTATTAAATCTGAGCCTTCTTATAATTACCTCAGTAACTGGCATTATATAAATCTGCCAGCCGGTTTAAATGAGGAACAGCTTGATTTTGCATTAAAGCGCGATACCGTTACAGATGCCTATACCAAAATTCTTTATCTGAGTGCAGAATTAAAAAATAAGACCCTTGAGCAGGAAAAGAAAGTAATGTATCTGCGTTTGCTTATACATTTGGTGGGCGACCTGCATCAGCCCATGCATACGGGGCGTTTTGAAGATCTTGGTGGAAATAAAATACAATTAACTTGGTTCGGTCAAAATACAAACCTGCACCGAGTATGGGATTCGGATCTTATTGATTCACAGCAACTTAGCTATACAGAATATTCGCGTTCTATTAATTTTATTGATGGAAATCAGCTACATTCTCTGCAGTCGCAGGATGCAGCCCAATGGGTTAAAGATTCATATCGCATCAGTGAAAAACTATATGCAAATGTGAAAAATGGCGATAAATTGGGTTACCGTTATATTTATGATAATTTAGCAATAGCTAACCAGCAAATGCTCAAAGGCGGAATTCATCTTGCAGCTTTGTTAAACACTATTTTTTCAGCATAAGCACTGATTTATGAAGATCTTAATGGTATGTCTGGGCAATATCTGCCGTTCTCCATTAGCACATGGTGTTATGGAACACCTCGTTCAGCAAAAGGGTTTAAACTGGGAAATAGATTCAGCAGGAACCGGAAACTGGCATATTGGTGAACAACCGGACATGCGTTCTATGGCTATTGCCAGAAAATATGGAATCGACATTTCTAGGCAAATTTGCCGCCAATTTGATATTTCGGATTTTGAAAATTTTGATCGGATTTTGGTGATGGATTACAGCAACCTCAGTGACGTGAAATCCTTGGCTAGAAATGTGGACGACCATAATAAAATCACCCTCTTCTTGAAAGATGCCATTGTTCCTGACCCCTATCATGATGATGATCAGTTTGATCAGGTTTATCAAATGATAGAAAAACGCTGTAAAGAATTACTCGAGGAATACGCTTCCACTATTTAAGATTAAGGTCTTTTTGTACCTTTAGCCCATGGCAGTCATAAAACCATCCATACCAAAAGGAACTCGCGATTTTTCAGCTAGTGAAATGGTGAAGCGCAATCATATTTTCAATACTATTAGTTCGGTATTCAAAAAATATGGTTATCAGGAGATTCAGACTCCAACAATGGAAAATCTAACTACCCTAACCGGAAAATATGGTGATGAAGGTGATAAACTGATATTTAAAGTGCTGAACAGTGGGAACTATCTAAAAAATATAGAAAAAGAAATTGATCAACTCTTCAAATCTTATAGGGATCGTAAAGAAGTTGTTGATGCTGTTGTTAATACCAAAAGACTCCCAGAACCCGATAAAACTTATTCTGAACAACTAAATATAAAAACTGAAGAGCTTTCAGAAAAAGCACTCCGTTACGACCTCACCGTCCCATTTGCCCGCTATGTTGTGATGCACCGCAATGAGATCACTTTCCCCTTCAAGCGCTTCCAGATCCAGCCGGTCTGGCGTGCCGATAGGCCGCAGAAGGGAAGGTACCGCGAGTTCTACCAATGTGATGCCGATGTGGTAGGCTCTGAAAGCTTGATTAATGAAGCAGAGTTTGTACTAATTTATCAAGAAGCACTAAGCAAACTAGGTCTTAAAGACTTCACAATCAAAATCAATAACCGTAAAATATTATCCGGAATCGCCGAGATCATTGGAAAGCCAGAGCTGATTGTTGATATGACTGTTGCAATTGATAAACTCGACAAAATAGGCTTTGATGGTGTGACCAAAGAACTGATCGAACGCGGTTTTAGCGAATCAGATATTGAAAAACTTAAACCAATAATCGCCTTAAGTGGGTCAAATGAAGAGAAACTGAATAGCCTGCGCAAGGTACTTTCAGGCTCTGAAGCAGGTCTGAAAGGAATTGCTGAAATTGAAACTATATTTTCATACTTGGCTCTGCTCTCAATACCCAATACTCAATACTCAATACTCAATTTAGAACTCGACATTACCCTTGCCCGCGGCCTTAACTACTACACCGGCGCTATATTCGAAGTAAAAACCAATGAAGTAGCTATGGGCAGTATTGGAGGTGGCGGACGATATGACGACTTGACAGGAATGTTTGGGCTCAGTGATCTAACCGGGGTAGGTATCTCTTTTGGTGCCGACCGCATTTATGATGTTCTTGAAGAATTAAACCTTTTTCCGGAAAGTGCTTCTGAAAGCACAAAGGTACTCATCAGTAATTTTGATTCTGTGGCCGAAAAATATGCACTGCCCTTACTTCAGAAATTAAGGAATGCGGGAATCAGTGCCGAGATCTATCCAACATCAGCCAAACTGAAAAAACAGATGAGTTATGCTGACGATAAAAATATCCCATTTGTTATTCTGATAGGAAGCGAAGAAATGGAAACCGGACTGCTCAGTTTAAAGAATATGAAAAGTGGGGAGCAAGAAAAGATAACTATTGAGCAAATCATCTCTTCTTTAACATAGAAATCGAATTTCCTGAGCAATATTCAATCAAATTCGGATTCAAACACTACAAGTCGAAGCTATTTAATATTCTCCCCCAAAACCTTCAAAAACTCTTCCGGTATTTCTAGATGCGGAATATGTCCGGAATTATTAAACTCAATTAGAACAGATCCCGGTATTTTAGCTGCAGTTTCTTTTCCCAATTGATTATAAAGTCCATACTTCTTCTGATCTTCAGGTTTAAGCCTTGCTTTACCCACAATAGTTTTATCCTGGGTGCCAATTAGCAATAATACAGGAACTTTGAGCAAGGGAAATTCATAAACCACCGGTTGCTCATAGATCATTTGAGCTGTTAAGGCCGATACTTTTGCGTAACGGGGAAACTCAGAACTTCCGGTTACCCCTGATGCTATGCGAACCAGCTCATCATACTCAGGCCTCCATTGGACGAAATAGGAACTTTGATAATATCTTTTTACACTTTCGGGTGTGGTCTTCAACTCGGCTTGATACAGAGCTTCAGGACTCACATTTGGAACGAAACGGCGGTAATCCTCTAATCCGATTGGGTTTTCAAGGATTAACTGTATTGTTCTTTCCGGATAAAGCAAGGCAAAACGGCTTGCAAGCATCCCACCCATGGAATGCCCCATCAGAACAGCTTTCTGAATTCCCAGACTATCTAAAAGTTGTCTGTTTAGGGCAGCTAGCCGGTGGAAGCTATAATTGATAAATGGTTTAGATGATTTTCCAAAGCCAATCTGATCAGGAACCAGTATCCTGTAACCCTTAGCATTAAGTGCCCTTATTACATTAGTCCAGTAATATCCTCCAAAATTTTTCCCATGAAAGAGCAGTATGGATTTCCCGTTTGGATTATCCGGCTTAATATCCATATAAGCCATTCGTAAATCCTGACCCTCAAGGTTTAGTGGTAAAAATTTTATTGGAAATGGATAGTCCACATTTTCAAGCGTAATTGACAAGCTTTGGGTCTGCTGGGCATAAGTAAGCGAGGAGACAAGCAAAAGAAAAAATATAATTAATCTACTCATAATCAATGATTTAAAAATAAATTTACA
>Ga0105055_10003918_pt1 | contig 22194 bp, 17 predicted proteins | sample BON03_FD_78090 | JGI IMG/M metagenome (GOLD analysis project Ga0105055, IMG submission 78090) | Freshwater microbial communities from Lake Bonney liftoff mats and glacier meltwater in Antarctica - BON-03 | ecosystem: Environmental > Aquatic > Freshwater > Ice > Glacier meltwater | place: Lake...
ATAGCGTTGAAAATTTTCAATAAAGTTAGTAAAAAAAAATTAAAAAAAATAATGCCTATCAATAAGGTATTAATACTAGGTTTAATTTTTTCTCCAAAAGAAGGGCGAGAATAAAATTAAAACAGTAAACAGTTCTAAACGCCCAATTAGCATTAAAAAGGCACAGAACCATTTTGCAGCATCCGTTAAATGGGCATAATTATCAACAGGACTAACGGAGCCAATTGCTGGGCCAATATTGCCTAAAGAAGAAGCAGCAGCACCAAGAGCCGAGAGAAAATCTAATCCTAAAAAAGTTAGTATTACTGATGATACCACAAAAATTAGCATGTAAATAATAAAGAAAGAAATAATATTAAATACAATTGTATGGTTTACAGGTTTATTGTCATATCTAACAGGAATAATTGCATTTGGATGTAATGCTTTCTTAAATTCTAAAAAGCTGCTTTTTAGCATCACAATATGGCGTACAATTTTTACACCACCGCTTGTAGAACCTGCTGAACCACCTACAAAGAAAAGAGAAAAGAAAATTCCAGTCGCAAAGAAACTCCACATGGTAAAATCTGCACTTACAAAACCAGTTGTCGTAAGCACAGAAATAACTTGAAAGAATGAATGTCTAATTGCACTTTCAACTTTTCCGTAAATCATTGGATGATCTATAGTTGTTTTAAGAGTTGGATCTTGATAAAAAATTATGATTACAGCGATAATGGTTGATATAATTACTATACCAAAAAAGTAATATTTAAACTCTTCGCTTTGAAAGATCTTACGAACTTTCCCTTTTAAAGCAAAATAAGTAAGCACAAAATTTGTTCCAGCAATAAACATAAAAATAATTATGATATACTGTACCATTGGCATTGCATTATAATGTGCTATGTTTGCATTTTTTGTAGAAAATCCGCCAGTGCTCATAGTAGCCATTGCGTGATTTATAGCATCAAACCATGTCATGCCTGCAAATTTTAATAAGAAAAACTCACAAAAAGTAAGTGATACATAAATAAGCCATAAACGTTTAGCCGTATCTGAAATTCTTGGATGTAATTTATCGGTTGATGGTCCAGGAGCTTCTGCCATAAAAAGTTGCATTCCTCCAATTCCTAACAAAGGTAAAATGGCAATAGTTAAAACAATAATTCCCATACCACCAATCCAATGAGTTGCGCTTCGCCAAAATAATATACCTTTTGGCATACTTTCTATGTCTGTTAAAATAGAAGAGCCAGTTGTAGAATACCCTGATAAAGTTTCAAAAAAAGCATCGGCAAGATGAGGAATTTCTCCAGTAAAAAGAAAAGGGAACATACCTGTTATTGATAAGACAAGCCAACCTAATGTTACAATTAAATATCCTTCTTTTTTTTGAATATTTGTTGATGTTGGTTTATTAAAAAAGTATAATAATAACCCTACTGAAACAGTAATTATACCCGCATTTAAAATACCAAATTTTGCTTCTTCTTGATGATAGATGCTAAAAGGTAGAGCAATAAACATAAAAATTCCGTTTAAAATAGCTGTTATGCCAAGAAAACGATAAATAATTTTTAAGTTTAAAGAACGCATTTATTAAGATTTGAATAATTCTTCTACTATAGAAATTGCTTCTGGTAAGCAGAAAACGATGGCTTTATCTCCGGCTTTTATTTGAAAGTCACCAAAAGACATCATTGCTTCTCCATCTCTAATAATTCCACCAAAAACAGCTTCTCTAGGAAGTTTTAGTTCCCGAATAGGTTTCTTAGTTACTTTAGAGCTTGGCTTAACTTCAAACTCAAAAATTTCAGCATCAATATTGTGTAAATTAGCAAGTGCAACAACTTCGCCTTTTCTTATATGTTTAAAAATACTACTTGCTGCTAATAATTTTTTGTTTATCAATGTATCAATTCCAATGGTTTGAGAAATGTTTATATAATCCATATTCTCTACTAAAGCAATTGTCTTTTTTACTCCTTTAGATTTTGCCACCAAACAAGACATAATATTTGTTTCAGAGTTGCCCGTTACAGCAATAAATGCATCCATTTCTCTAATGTTTTCTTCTTCTAATAACTCAATATCTCTTCCGTCGCCATTAATTACTAAAGCATTAGATAGTTTATCTGCAATATCAAAGGCTTTATCTTTATCTTTTTCAATTATTTTAACGTTAAAATTTTCTTTGCAAAGATTTCTTGCAGTTTTAAAACCAATACTACTTCCGCCTAAAATCATTACATTTTTAATGTTTATTTGTTTTTGGCCAATTATTGGATATAGCTTTTCGATACTGCTTTTTGGAACAGAAAAATAAACTTGATCTTTAATTTTATAAACAGTATCTCCACGTGGAATTATTGTTTGAGTAACGCCTTCACGTTTAATGGCAATGGTAATAAAATCTACCAAAGGAAATTTATCTTTTGCTTCTTTTACTGTTAAATCTAAAATAGGAGATTTATTTTCTAATGTTGTGCCCATTAAATTAAACAACCCTTTTTCAAACTCAACAGTATCATTAAAAGAAGATTGATTTAACAACATTTTTATTTCATTTGCTGCTAATTCTTGCGGAGAGATCATAAAATCAACACCAAATTTTTTAAAGTCGATGATATCGTTTTTTAAAAACTCTGGGTTGTCTATTCTAGCAATGGTTTTTTTAACTCCAAGTGCTTTTCCAATAACAGAAATCGTAAAATTAGTATTCTGAGATTCAGTTACAGCTAATAATAAATCGGCAGATTCTATTCCTATTTCTTTTAAAAGATTGATAGAAGTAGCATCGCCTTTTTTAGTAAAAACGTCTAAATGGGTATTAATATATTCTAGCTTATCTCCATCAAAGTCAATAACATAGGTATCTTGAGCTTCATAAGACAATAATTTAGCTAAATGGAAACCAACATCTCCAGCACCAGCTATTATAATTTTCATAAAAATAAAAATGAAATATAGTTTGCAAATGTATTGTTCTTTAATTGCATCTGCAAAAAAAAGAAATTATTATTCAATTTTAATACTCTAAATAAAGCTTATATTTATTCTAAAAATCGTTAAAAATGAAAAAGTTAACTATTAAATCTTGGGCTATTGAAGATAGACCAAGAGAAAAATTAATCCTTCAAGGGAAATCTGTTTTAACAGATGCAGAACTTATCGCAATTCTTATAGGTTCTGGAACAAAAAAAGAAAGTGCTGTTGCGTTAAGCAAAAGAATTTTAAACTCTGTAAATAATAATATTAATGAGTTGGCCGCTTTAACTTTTGAACAATTAAAAGAGTTTAAAGGAATAGGAGAAGCAAGAGCAGTTAGTATTATTACGGCTTTAGAATTAGGGAAAAGAAGACATTTTGAACAAGTTGAAAAGAAACCAATCATAAAAAGAAGTAAAGATGCTTTTCAAATTTTACAACCAATTATTGGAGAATTACAACATGAAGAATTTTGGGTGTTGTATTTAAATAATTCAAACAAAGTAATTGCTAAAAAACAATTAAGTAAAGGAGGAATAACAGCTACAATGGTTGATGTAAGATTGTTGTTTAAAAAGCAGTTGAGCTGGCAACTGTTGGTATTATTGTGTGTCACAATCATCCTTCAGGAAAATTAACACCAAGTAAATCTGATGAAATCTTAACCCAAAAAATTAAAGAAGCTGGGCAAACATTAGATATAAAATTGCTGGATCATTTAATTATCACACAAAAAGATTATTTTAGCTTTGCAGATAGCGAAATGCTTTAATTAGAAAAAAAATTACAAAAATTGATACTAGTTTATACTCATAAAATAACACCAAGATTGCGATATGTTTTTAAACATATTTTTACACGTGTATTACAAATCCCTGTTGATTTCACAACTAAAATAGAAGAATTTATTGCTTTTAATGGTTTGAAAATGAACTATTCTAAAGCGCCACTTGGAAGTGAGTTTTTTATTAGAAGTAACGATTTGTTATTTGAACAAGGTGTAAACGATTTAGATATCAATGTTTTTCATTGGGAAGAAACTCCGTGTTTTTTTAACTCTGGATCAAAATCTGTAATTCCGTTTGATGTATTTGCTGCGAGTTTTTATTTATTAAGCAGATACGAAGAGTATTTACCTCATGTTAGAGATGATCATGAGCGTTTTACAGCAGAGCAAAGCTTGGCCTTTAAATATCGATTTTTAGAAAAACCTTTGGTAGATATTTGGGCTTATAAATTAGTAGAAAAGCTAAAAGAAAAATTTCCAGATTACAGTTATAAAACGCGTACATATAAATACATTTCTACAATAGATATTGATAATGCATATGCTTATAAGTATAAAAGTTTGGTTAGAACTTTTGGAGCGTTTATCAAAGATTTTTTTTCCTTTAAATTGAGAAATTTTTGGGATAGATTTGCAGTAATAACAAATATTAAAAAAGATCCTTACAATACTTTTGATGCAATTTTAGCGCTTAAAAATAAATACAACATAAATACTACATTCTTTTTTTTAGTTGCAGATTACACCACTTTTGATACGAATGTTTCTCCGGCAAAAAACAAATTTAGATTGCTTATTAAATCAATGGGAGATTATGCAAAAGTTGGTTTGCATCCATCTTACTTTTCTATGAAAGATGAAACTATTTTAAAGAAAGAAAAAGGACGATTAGAAGCAATTACAAATATGCCAATGGAAAAATCTAGGCAACATTATTTACGATTTAGTTTACCAGAAACGTACCAACATTTAATCGATTTAGAAATAAAAGAAGATCATTCTATGGGGTATGCAAGTCATGTTGGTTTTAGAGCCAGTACCTGTACACCATTTTATTTTTACGATTTAGATTTCGAAATTCAAACAACATTAAAGATTGTTCCTTTTGCACTTATGGACACAACTCTAAATGATTATATGGAATTAACTCCAAGACAGTCTTTGGGTAAAATTAGAGAATTGAAGAATGAAGTAAAAGCAGTAAACGGAACCTTTGTCACCCTGTTTCATAACGAAAGTTTAAGCGACTATTTACGTTGGAAAGGTTGGAGTAAAGTTTACGAATCTATGTTAAAAATAGCTACTGATTAAAATGATTCATCTTGTAAAAAGAAATCAAATTAATGAAGAAAAATACAATACCTGTATTTCTAAATCTTTGCAAAGTAGAATTTATGCGTATTCTTGGTATTTAGATGTTGTTGCAAGTAATTGGAATGTTTTAGTTTTGAATGATTATGAAGCTGTGATGCCATTGCCTTTTCAGAAAAAATTTCTAATATCATATATTACTCAACCATTTTTCACACAACAATTAGGTGTTTTTTCTAAGCAAGAAATCTCTGAAAAAACAATCCAATTTTTTTTAAAAAACATTCCTAGAGAGTTTTTAAAAATAGCATTACAATTTAATTCAGAAAACAATTTTTCTAATGAATATACCATTACAAAAAACAATTATATCCTATCATTAGATAAAGAGTATGAAATTCTTTATAAAGGTTTTTCTAAAGGACGAAAGCGTGCAATTCAGCAAAGTTTAAAAAATCAATTTGATATTGAAGAAATCTCTTTTTCTGAATTGTTGATGTTATCTAAAAAACACTATTCTTTTAAAGAAATTGAAGAAAATGAATATAAAAAACTCATAAAATTAGTTGAGGTTTTAAAAAGTAAAAAGAAAGTAAAAATAATTGGGGTAAAAATTAATAATGAATTAATTGGAGGCGCTGCTTTTATGTTAGATTCACAAAGAATAATTTACTTATTCTCTGCAGTATCTAAAATCGGAAAAGAAAAACAAGTTGCAAGTTTGTTGTTAAACGATGTAATTAAAGAATACTCAAACACAAAACGAATACTCGATTTTGAAGGTTCTCAGCTCTCTGGAATTGCATCATTTTTTAAAAGCTTTGGAGCGAAACCTGAAACTTATTTTTTACTTAAAAAATGGTTGCTGTAAAGCCTCCAAAAAACAATCGCAGAAACAATTCCTGTAATCCACATTAAAGAAGCAGAAGTTATCGCTGCGCCTTTTATTCCGTATTTAGGAATCATATAATAATTGCTAAAAACATTTATCAGCAACGCAACAGAAGTGATGTAAAAATTTACATGTGCTTTACCAATTGATGACAATAAATTCCCAAATAATCCTCTAAAAATTAATATTCCACAAACACCAACTATTAAAATTAGAAAAGAAGTTTTGTATTGTGTAAAGTTTGCATCAAACAGATTTAAAATAAAACCTGAAAACACCCCGAAGAAAACACAAAAACCAATGCTTAAAATAGTAAAAAGCGATAAGTAACTTTTAATGTATTCTATAATGTATTTTTTATTGTAAATATTTTCTGTAAAGGCAACAAAATCGGTATTTATAAAAGCTCTTGGTAAAAACAATAAACTTAACGGAATTAAGGAAATATATTTGTAATTGGTAACCATTTCTGCATCATTTAATAAAAGACCAATCAACAAAATATCAATTACAAATAACAATTGAGTGACCACATTAGAAAAGCTTGCAAAAATCCCATAACTCCAAAATTTACGATTTATGATCGTTAGTTTTTCCTTGAAAAGTAAATCAGATTTAAACTTTTTAATAAAAAAAAGCACAGAAAGTGTAGGTGTTAAAACTAACGCCATTGCATATCCTTTTTCTTTAAAATAATAACTTAAAATCAATACAGAAATAGTTAAAATTGAAGTGAAAATTATTTCTGTAAATGCAAATAATTTGTTTTTATGTTGAAGTCTAAACTGAATTTTAATCAACTCAAAGATATAAGCCGGAATTAATATTATTGATAAAAAAGCGAGATAATATTTTGTGTTTTCGAATTTAAAATTAATAAAAATACTTGCTAAAAGAAGAATGAAAATTAATATGAATGTAGCCCAGATTCCTTTAAAAAAAGTATACCTAAACAAACTGTTTTTCTCTTTATTGGTTTTTAATAAAGAACCAAATCTTAATAAACTTTGATGCAATCCAAAACCACCTATTGGAATGATAAACACAATAATATTATACCCAAAAAGAACAATTCCAAGTTCTTTATTAGGAATTAATTGTAGCGCAACCCAAGAAGCAACAAAAGATAAAAGTCTAGAAACTATGGATGCTGATAAAATGTAATTACCAGATCTAGAAACAAAATTTTGTATGTAATTTTTTAATAAATTCAATTTTTTTTGCTTACTATTTTATAATATAAATTAGAAAATACATCAGAAATAATTTCTTGACTAAATTTAGTCTGTATGTATGAGTGCATTTTTTCTGTATTGAGTTTTGTTGGGTTTTTATATTTTTTTACAATTTCTGTAACCAACGTATTTTTATCTTTTAAAGGAATAATCGAAAAGAAATCTTGAGGTTTTAATTCGTTTAAAATACCTGTATTTGTTGATATTACAAAAGTTCCGCATGCAATCGCTTCGGGCATTACAATACCAAATGTTTCGTAATTGCTAAATGAAACACAAATAGTTGCTTCTTGTAAATGTGATGCCAATTCTTTTTGGGAGACATGATTGATAAACTCAATATTAGCAGTCTTAAATTGCAATTCAGAAATCAGTTTTTGATATTTTTCTGATGTTCCACCAATAAATGTCCAGCTAAAGACTTCAATTTCTTTTTCTAAAAGTTTGGCAACTTTTAGCATATCGTTTATATTTTTTTGAGCATCATTTAAACCTGAAACGTGCACGATTGCAAATTCTTTTCTTTTTTGATTTGAAGGAATAAAAATTTTGGTATCAACAACATTTCCAACAGGAAAATAATTTCCTTTTAAACCTGAATTCTGCATTCCATTTTTTAATTCATCACTAACAGGACAAACAAAAGCAGCTTTTTTTACAATCAGTTTTGAGCACATTTTTTGAAAACATGAAATCCTGTTTTTTCTAGAATTTAAAAAACCTGTCCAATGTTCAGAAATGATAAAAGATTTTCGTTTTAAAATTTTTTGATGCAATGCAAATATCCCAAACGGGTACAACGTATTTACATGAATAACATCATAATTACCAATTAATCTTAAAATTTGAATATATGTTTTGTAAAAACGAATTGCTTTTAAAATAGAGTTTTCTGTGTGTTTTACATAACCAACATAAGTTGTAAGATTGGCATCAATATCTTTTTTAATAGTGGTTTTTGCAATTTTTTTACTTGACACAATGTGTAAAACAGAAACATTATGTTTTAAACTAATTGCTTCTGCATGTCTTTGAATAAAATCTCCATTCGTTGGATATTCCTTTAAAGGAAACCAACTACATAGAAAAAGGATATGTAATTTTTTAGTCAAAAACAGGTAAACTTTAGTTACAAATATAAAGACTTAAAAGAGTTTTAAGGTTTGGTTTATATTTATATTTTTACCATATGAAAATAAAACACATTTTTTTTGATTTGGATCATACGTTATGGGACTTTGAAAAAAATTCCAATCTTACTTTTGAGCAACTTTTTAAAGTGCACAACATTCAATTAGAATTGCAAGATTTTTTATCAGAATATTCTCCAATTAATTTCAACTATTGGAAACTATATAGAGATGAAAAAGTGAGTAAAGAAAATTTAAGATATGGTAGATTAAAAGATACTTTTGATAAATTAAACTACCCTATAAGTGATGATTTAATTTATTTATTATCAGAAGAATATATAAATGAATTACCATCAAATAATTATTTATTTGAGGGCGCTATAGAATTGTTAGAGTATTTGCAGCCAAAATACGAATTACACATTATTACAAATGGATTTGAAGAAGTTCAGAATTTAAAATTAGAAAAATCTGGAATCAAGAAATATTTCAATAAAATTATTACATCTGAATCTGTAGGCGTTAAGAAACCAAATCCGAGAGTGTTTGAGTTTGCATTAGAGAAAGCAAGTGCAAAGGCAGATAATAGTGTTATGATTGGAGATAATTTAGAGGCAGATATTATGGGCGCATTAAATTGCGGAATTTCAAGTATCCATTTTAATTTAGAAAATCTTATATTTAATGGAGAAAAATACACATCTGTTTCTCATCTTTTACAAATAAAACACTATCTTTAAACACTATTCATTGTTGATAAAGAACACTTACGTAAATGAAGAAAATAGTTGTTTTAGGATTTTTTATAATTAGTTTTTCGCTTTTTGGACAGCAAACCGTTAACAATTATAAATATGTTGTTGTAGCAAACCAGTTTGACTTTTTTGAAAAAGCAGATCAATATCAAACGAGTTCATTAACCAAATTTCTTTTTAATTAATATGGATTTACAACCTATTTAAGTACAGATGAATTACCAGAAGATTTAAAAACCAATAGATGTTCATCTTTATTTGCTTCAATAAATGATGCTTCAACGACGCTTACAACAAAAGTAAATGTGGTTTTAAAAGACTGTTATGATAAAATAATTTACACCAGTATTGTTGGAAAAAGTAAAGAAAAAGAATATGAAAAATCTTTTCATGAAGCAATACGAAATGCTTTTAAAGATCCAATACTTGAAAAGTATTCATACAAACCACAAAAAATTATTACCAAGGCAATTGTAAAAGTGCCAGAAACACTTAAATTAGTTTCTAAAGTTGATGAAAAAACTGTTGTTCCTAGTCTAACAATTCCTGATAAAGTGACAAAAGTACAAACAGAAATAGAAAATGTATTGTATGCACAAGCTATTAATAATGGATTTCAATTAGTAGATAGAACTCCAAAAGTGATTTTTAACCTTTTAAAGACAAAACAAGAAAACCTGTTTATTATTGAAGGTAAAAACGGAATTTTTTATAAAAATAATTCTAATTGGATTGCTGAGTATTATGAAAACAATATTCTTATTCAGGAAGAATATCAAGTAAAATTTTAATAATCATACTTGTTTTTCCATTTATTTTTCAGCACTTCTCTAAAAGCATTTTCTCTAGCATTATTTCCGGGCTCATATAATTTTGTATTGCTTATTTCTTCATGTAAAAATTCTTGACTCACAAAACTGTTCTCATAATTGTGAGAGTATTTATAGTTTTTGCCATAATCCAACTCTTTCATCAATTTTGTTGGAGCATTTCTTAAAGGGAATGGCACAGGTAAATCGCCAGTTTTTCTAACTAATTCTTGAGCATTTCCAATTGCTTGATAAGAAGCATTACTTTTTGCCGAATTAGCTAAATAAATAGCACACTGACTTAAAATAATTCTTGATTCTGGATAGCCAATTATAGAAACTGCCTGAAACGTATTATTTGCTAAAATTAAAGCTGTCGGATTTGCGTTTCCAATATCTTCTGAAGCTAAAATTAATAATCGTCTAGCAATAAATTTTACATCTTCTCCTCCTTCAATCATTCTCGCTAACCAATACACAGCTGCATTCGGATCACTTCCTCGAATAGATTTTATAAATGCAGAAATAATATCGTAATGCTGTTCTCCAGTTTTATCATAATGAACCGTATTTTTTTGAACTTTTTCTAAGACAAATTTATTGGTAATTTTAACAGGATCTTCTGATGAATTAACCAATAGCTCGAAAATATTTAAAAGCTTTCTTGCATCACCGCCAGAAACTCGTATTAAAGCATCGGTTTCTATTAATTTTATTTTGCGTTTAGAAATAAATACATCTTTTTTAATGGCTCTATCAAGTAAAGCAATTAGATCTTCCTTGTCAAACGAATTCAAAATATACACCTGACAACGAGAAAGTAAGGCAGGAATCACCTCAAAGCTTGGGTTTTCTGTAGTTGCTCCAATTAATGTTACCCAACCTTTTTCTACGGCGCCTAATAAAGAATCTTGTTGAGATTTACTAAAACGATGAATTTCATCAATAAACAAAATTGGGTTTTTACTTGTAAATAAGCCACCACTACTTTTTGCCTTTTCAATAACTTCTCTTACGTCTTTAACACCAGAGCTAATAGCACTTAACGTGTAAAATGGTCTATCAGATTCTTGAGCAATAATAGTAGCAAGTGTGGTTTTTCCAATTCCTGGAGGTCCCCACAGAATTAATGAGGGAATAATGCCTTGTTTGATATGATTTGTAAGAATTCCGTTTTTACCAACTAAATGTTGCTGACTAATATAGTCATCTAAATTTTTAGGTCTAATACGTTCTGCTAATGGCTCGTTCATACAGTAAAAATAGGAAAGTTTTATGACAGATTTTCAGTAAATTATAATTGGCTGAATTTTTGCTAAATTTAAAGGGATGAAAACGAACACTCAACTAAAGTTTACGAAAGAAGTTTTATTAATTCCTTTCTTTTTTATTTTCTCAATCTGGGCTGTATATTGGATTGAAATACGGTTTTTATTAAATTTTACAACAGCCGGTATTTTACCAAGAAATTTTAGCGGTTTAAAGGGGGTTTTATTCTCTCCTTTTATTCATAGCGACACAAACCACCTTTTTAATAATTCAATTCCTTTATTTGTTTTAATATCGTTTTTAATCTACTTTTATAGATCTGTTTATTTAAAAGTTCTGCTTTTTGGCGGATTTTTATCTGGTTTATTAACTTGGATAATTGCTAGAGAAGCATATCACATTGGTGCAAGTGGAATTGTATATTTAGTTTTTAGTTTTATTTTTTTTTCAGGAATCATTAAAAAACAATTTCAATTAGTAGCAGTTTCTTTAATTGTCATTTTTTTATACGGAAGTATGGTTTGGTATGTTTTCCCAATTAAAGAAGGTGTTTCTTGGGAAGGACATTTATCTGGTTTTTTAGTGGGATTGTTTTTTGCTTTTGTTTTTAAGCAAAAAGGAATTGTTAAAGAACAATACGAATTTAAACAAACAGAATTCGATTTATTTTTTGATGAGGATGGTAATTTTAATCCTACTAAAATAGAGGAGGAGCTTTCTGAAGAAGATAAGTAGGTAACTATTTTTTAACAACGAACCTTTGCCTAACTGTTTCATATAAAAAAGCACCACAAGCAACAGAAACGTTTAAAGACTCTATTTCTCCTAAAATTGGAAGCTTCGCTTTATAATCTACCATTTTTAAAATAGAAGGATTTACGCCTCTATGTTCAGAACCCATAATAATAGCAATTGGTTGATTAAAATTGATATCAAAAATAGAATTGTCTGTTTTTTCTGTAGCCGCAACTGTTTTAATATCTGACGCTTGTAATATAAATAAAGCATCTTTTATATGATCAACTTTACAAATTGGGACTTTAAATGCTGCCCCAGCAGAAGTTTTTATGGTTTCTGCATTTACAGGAGCACTTCCATCTTTTTGGATGATTATTCCGTTTACACCTGTACATTCTGCAGTCCTAATAATGGCTCCAAAATTTCTAACATCAGAGATTTGATCTAAGAGTAAGAATAAAGGAGTTTCATTTTTTTTTAGTGTAGTTTCAATTAACGCTTCTAAATCATAAAAATCTATTGGAGATATTTGAGCAACAGCTCCTTGGTGATTGTTGTTTTTTGATAATCGATCTAATTTCTCAACAGGAACATTACTTGTAGATATCCCATTTGCTTTTATTAAACCATTTAATTCAGAAAATAAAGCACCTTTTAATTCTTTTTGTAAATATACTTTACTAATAGTATTGCCACTATGTATAGCCTCAATAATAGCTCTAAGCCCAAATATTATTTCTGTTTTAACTTCCATACTACAAATGTAATTATAAATAAAAAAACCACCTCAATTGAGGTGGTTTCTTTTATAATTCGAATACTTAATTAATATCCGGCATTTTGAACCATATTTGAATTTGCGTCAATTTCACTTTGTGGAATTGGCCATGCAAATGCATTATTAGGGTACGTAAGTGTAGCAGCAAAATTTTGTTGAATTGAAGATTTAACAAGTCCAGCTCCTGTTCTCATTAAGTCATCAAAACGAAAACCTTCAAACATTAACTCTTTTCTTCTTTCATTTAAAATATCTGCTTTAGAAATTGTTGTATAAGCTGCAGCTCCTCTTTTGCTTGTTATAGCATTTAATTGCGTGATTGCAGGTCCAGAAGAACCTTCTTCAAATAATGCTTCAGCATAATTTAAAATAACTTCTTCTATTCTTATAACAACAACGTTGTCATATCCTTGATTTACTGGCCATTTAGCAATATTTCTAAGCATAGAACCTTCCATTCCTAGAACACCTTTTCTTACATCTCCAGTAGCATAAATACCATCAACTCCATCAATAACTTGAACATCTCCGTAGCTTCCACCACCAGTTGTTCTATAGATATATGCTAAACCATTAATACCAGCATTATCAGTTGGGCTAAAAGCTAATTCAAAAATTGAATTTCCATTACCTTTACCTGCCCAAGAAGAAACATAGTTTGCAGCTGACATCACGGGGTATAAACCTGAATTTATAACAATTGCAGCAGCACTTTTTGCTCTAGGGTAATCTCCAAAGTAAATAGCCGCTCTAGATTCTAAAGCTTTTGCTGTCATTTGAGACATAAATTCTCTTGAGCTATTAAAATAAGTTGCGCTCATTTTTGAGTAAGCCGCCTCTAAATCTGTATAAATATCAGCCTTGTTTGAAGCTATAGTTGCACGAGATGGAAATAAATCAGCTCCTTTAAATTCCTTAACATAAGGAACTCCTAAAGTACCCCCTGCATTTTGCTGTCCATATTGTTTAACTAAGTCAAAATGAGCTAATGCTCTAATAGCATATGCTTGCCCTTGAAGATGAACTCCAAAAGCTGCATCACCAGTTAACGTTGATAGATCAGTAGCAATAACAATATTTGCAATTGCAATAGCACTATATGCCTCATCAAACATAAAACCCGAGTTGGCGTTATATTCTAAAGACGCTTGTGTAGTAAAACGTCCAGAGTTACCGTTTGAAAAACAGTTATCAGAACGAACTTCACCATTTATGATAAAATCTCTACCATAATATCCTGAACCTGTAAATACATTATAGGCTCCTTTAATAATACCTTCTACATCTGAAACTGTTTTTATACTTCCTTCTACAGATTTACTTTGTTCTAGACTTGGGTCTAAATCAGTAGTATTACATGAAGAAAATATTAACGTAAAGATGAAAAGTGTTGTAAATAATTTATTTATTTTTTTCATGATCTCTAAAATTTAATGTTAATACCAAAAATGACAGATTTAACTGGAGGAGTTGTTAATCCAGCAGTACCACTAGCATTTGTCTCTGGGTCATATTTTAAGTTGTCAGATTTAACCCATGTAAATAAGTTTGTACCTCTTACGAAAAACCTTGCAGATGAAACCCCAATAGATTCTAAAGTTTTAGCATCTATATTATAACCAAAAGTTACGTTCTTAAGTCTAAAGTAATCACCATCATATAAGAATTTTGAATTACTTTGCCAAGGGATTGTTCTTGCTTGCATTCTACCAAATCTAGTTCCTGTATCTCCAGGTTTTTGCCATCTATCTAAAATAGCATCTACACCTGAATAATATAAGGTAGAAAAGAAATCTGTACCATTTGTATATCTATGCCAGTCTTCATAAACTTTATGCCCACCTGCGTAATATCCATTTAAGTCTAAGAAAAATCCTTTGTAATCTAAATGTACATTTAACCCACCAGTTAAAGTTGGAATTGCACTACCACCTTGAAATGCTCTTTCAGCAAGGTTAAAGTTGTTTGTAGTTGCGCCATCTTTACCGTTGATGTAATATAATTCATCTCCATTAGCAGGATCTACACTAGCCCATTTTTGCATATGCCATGCCCAAACTGGCTGCCCAACTTCTGTTCTAGATCTAGAACCACCGCTAATATTAATAACGTTACCGTTACCATCAACTGCTAATTCTAAAACTTCGTTTTTAGTTGTAGCAAAATTACCTCCTACAGAAAAATTAAAGTCTTCAGATCTAATAATATCAGCATTAAACTCAACTTCATATCCTTTGTTTTCCATTCTACCAATGTTTCTCGTTTGAGAAGTAAATCCAGTAGTTAAAGAAAGAGGAACATTTAATAATAAATCTTTAGATTCTCTTTGATAATATCCGATAGAAGCACTAATTCTATTTTGGAATAATCCAACATCAACTCCTACATCAAATGTATGAGAAGTTTCCCATGTTAATTCGCTATTACCAAAAGTTGCAGGGTTAATAGCACCACCACCAGCATAAGTTCCTCCAAAACCAAATAAGGCTTGGTAAGAATTTAACCCAATGTTAGCATTACCAGTTACCCCATAAGAAGCTCTAACTTTTAAATTATTAATATAATCTAAACTTTCCATAAAACTTTCTTTATAAATGTTCCATGCAGCCCCTGCAGACCAGAAGTTACCCCATCTTTTTTCAGGTGCAAATCTTGAGTTTCCTTCATAAGTAAAAGTTCCATCAAGAACATATCTACCATTAAAAGCAGAGTAGTGCATTAAACCTAAGTAACGTGCTACTGACCAGTCAGAGAAAGAAGAACTAGCAGAAGTTGGATTACCAGCAGAAGCTAGGTTTGTCAATCCATCAGTTGCAAAGTTGTCTCCATCTCCATCTAAGTATAAACTTCTATTTTTTTGAAATTCTTGTACTACCGTGAAATCTACCTGATGCTCATCTGTTATATTATATGTATAATCTAACGTGTTTGCAAAGACATATGTTACATTGTTTCTATGAGCAGCCCAAGCATAACCGTTTGAACCAGATCCATCTCCACTTATTCTATTTCTATATCTTTTATAGTTATAAACTTGATAATCGATATTAATTCTAGACCCTAATTTTAAATTTTCGATTGGAGTTTCCCATTCAAATAAGTTATTAGAAATTATTCTAGTAAATTTTGAATCATCAATATCTTCTTGTGTAATCCATAATGGATTTGGTAAGGTTGTATTCAAATTAATAGTTCCGTCTTTGTTATATGGTTGATCAATACCAGGCATAAAGAACTTTACCGTACGTGGTGAAGAAAAATAGGAACTAGATTCTAATAAACCATCTTGAAATGTATGTGATGCAGTATTTTTTGTAGAAAACGTTAGCTTGTCAGTAATGTTTTTAGAAAAATTAATTGCACCAGAAACTCTATCAAAAGTAGAACCAATTACCGTTGCTTCTTGGTTATAATACCCTAAAGAAGCGTAAAAGGTATGATTTTCATCACCACCACTACCACTTATGTTATATTCTTGAAACATAGCATCTTTGTTCTTAATTACTTCAGCCCAATTTGCTTCAGGTCTCCCGTCTGCATTCCAAACTTTATAATCATCTCCAAAATATCCAGTAGCATTATACCAGTTTTTTGCGTCAGCAACATTACTTAAACCATAACTAGCGCCATAGGTGTTATATAATGCTTCGTACATTAACATTTCTCTTTGAGCTCCAGTTATTGGCGTTGGGCCATCTGTAGCATCATTAGAAAAACCTACAGAAGAGCTAAAACTAAAAGTAGTTTTACCAGCTTTACCAGCTTTCGTTGTAATTAAAATTACACCGTTTGCACCTCTTGCTCCATAAGCAGCTGTTGCAGATGCATCTTTAAGTACTGTAATGCTTGCAATGTTATTACTGTTAATAGATGATAATGCAGATAAAGAAGAACCCGAACCTGTAGCAGATACGTTATCGTTGTTCATTGGTACACCATCAATTACATATAATGGTTCATTACCAGCAGTAATTGAACTCACACCTCTAATTCTAATATCTGTAGTAGAACCTGGAGTACCAGAATTACCATTAAATACTAGACCAGCAACTTTTCCTTGTAGAACTTGATCTACTGTAGAAACAGGGACCAATTCAATCTCTTCAGAATTTATCTGAACTGTTGAACCAGTAATTTCTGTTTTTTTCTGAGATCCATACCCTAAAATTACGACTTCGTCAAGAACGTTAGCGTCTTCTGCTAATGTTACGTTGATTGTTGTAGCGTTAGAAATGCTTTTTTCAACCGTCTTATAACCAAGGTATCTAAAAACTAATACGTTACCAGATTTTGCTTTAATGGTGTATTTACCATCAAAATCTGTTTCTGTACCAGTTGTTGTTCCCTTAATTAAAATACTTACTCCAGGCAATGCACCAGATGCGTCTGTTACAGTTCCTGAAATAGTCTTGTCTTGTGCAAAACTTATTTGCACAACAAACACTAATAAAAGTGTCAAGATTCCATTAAACTTTGTCTTCATTGTATAATTATTTGAATTAATTTTTACAAAAGTGCTAATTATTTATCACAAAACATAATTTTTTAACATTTATTTTTGATATTATTAACTCCCTAAACGAAATTTATGTATAAAAAAAAAGCTGTAAAGATTTCTCTTTACAGCTTTTAACTTTTTTAAGAGTTAAATTATATTTCTATAATTTAGTTTTTATCCCACCATAATTTAGTGTGTAAATTATCTGGCCCTTGTGATGCAATAACAGCAGCATAATTAACTGGGTTATTATCTCCTACAGTAGAAGAATAAGCATATCTTACTGGAATTCTTCGGTCATTTGCATAAATAGAAGGAGTTAATGCAGGTGCATCTAATCTTCTCCATTCAGCCCAAGCCTCAGGTCCATTTAAATATAAAGCCATCCACTTTTCGTAAGCGATATTTGCCATACTTACAGTATTATGAGCTGCAGTATATGTATCCATATCAGCAGTAGAAACACTCCAAGACATCATAGAAGCTTCTATACCAGCTTTAAAGTGAGCTGCAGCAGTACCACCACCAACATTCCAAGCTTTCAATGCTGCTTCAGCTAAAGAAAATTTAGTTTGTGCATAGGTATAGATTGCAACTTTGTAAACAGGATCTTCAATTACAGTATTCGTAATAAAAGCAAAATCTTTTGTATTACCATTTACTTTACCGTTTGGCGCACCTTTATAAGCATTGTTACCATTTGCAGTTACTGCTCCGTTAAAAGCAGGCTTAGTGTATTTAAATTTTCTAGGATCAGTATTTGCGTCCATAGCATCCATCAACGTTTCTGATATCACGTAATCTTCACGGCTTTCAAATCTATCTTGCCAAGGGTTATCACTACCGTCATCAGAACCATAAGTAAATCTTATGTTAGATGCATTACTAGAAATTAATTTTCCTGAAGCAACAGCTTGTTCAAATTTAGTTTTAGCAGTTGCAGCATCAGCATCAGAGATTCTTAAAGCCATGACCATTTTTAATGTGTTAGCAAAAGTAGCCCATTTAGCCATGTCTCCTCCGAAGATCATATCTCCTTGAGGTCCAGCATTTGCATTCATTCTTCCTAGAGCATCATCAATTTGACTAAACATAAAGGTGTATAATGATTGTTGACTATCAAATTTAGGTTGTGTTCCATCAATACCTTTAAAGGCTTCCGTCCAAGGTAAAGCTCCCCATTGGTCAGTCATATAATGTAAGAAATATGCTCTTAACAATTTAGCAACTGCTATTTGGTTATCGTTGTTTCCAAACTGAGAAACAACAGCTGCTTGATCAGCATCTAAATTTACTTCAATAATTCTATTTAAATTTTGAACAGGCCCTGTGTAATATCCATTATAACTATAAGTTAATGTAACATATTTAGAAGATCCAGGATACTGTCCTTCTGCAAGATGCTGCACAAAATTTATACCAGTTTCATCTGTAATAATACCTGACACTGATATTTGAGCGCTTGATAGTAATTGAGATGTAATGGCAGCTGTGGGTCCATTTGGGTTGTCATTTATGTCTCCAAAATCAACAGTATTACATGAACTGATGACAGTAGCGGCAAACATAAAGACAGCTATTTTTTTAATTGTTTTTTTCATTTTATTTATAGTTTAAAATGTTAATTTTAAGTTCAATCCGAATGATCTTGTCTGTGGTAATGTACCAGCTTCAGCCCAGTTGATTCCAGATCTTTTTTCAAGTTCTGAAGGATCAATCCATGAAACAGTAGAGTATATTAACCATACATTATTTGCAAAAGCTCCAATAGAAGCAGACTTAATATTAAATTTGTTAATGAAATCTTTATTTAAAGTATAGTTAAATCTAATAGATCTTAATTTTGCATATGTAGCATCGTGTACATTATTTTCATAAGAATTACCTAAATTACCAGAAGAAAAATATCCTTGAGCATCTACGTATCTATCAACAACAGTACCATCAGAAATTGGATTTCCACTAGCATCTGTACCAGTTTGTAATACACCAACAATATGAACACCACCACCAGAAGCAACAGGGTCTCTTAAAGGATTTCCTTTGTCGTTTAATCCTGCAGTTATAGAAGTTAAACCTGAGTGATCCATATATCTTTCTGTTCTTGAGTAATATCTACCACCAACTTGGAAATCAAAACCTAAGCTTAAGCTCATGTTTTTATAATCGAAGTTTGTTGACACACCACCTGTAAAATCTGGTAATAAAGAACCTAAAAATTTGTTAGGTTGTAGAGCGAAATTACCGTTTGATTTATACATGATTTCTCCGTTAGCACCGTTTGCGAATCCTCTACCATAGAACAATCCCCACTCTTCACCAACTCTTTCTTGTAATAATAAATTAGAAGAAAATGAACTTAAATCTCTAGAGATAACACCATCGTAAATAAAGTCTACTACTTTAGATAATGTTGCTAAGTTTAAAGCTAGACCAAAAGTAAAGTCTTTAGTTCTAATAACATCACCAGATAAACCTAATTCTAGACCAGAAGAAGTTGTTTTACCAGCATTAACTGTTACACTAGAATAACCAGTAGCGCCATCTAAAGGTACACCTACAGGAATCCCTTCATCTTTTCTATTAAAATAGGTTAAATCTATTTGGATTTTATTGTTAAAGAAATACATCTCTGTACCTATTTCTAACTCTTTTCTAACACCACCTTCTAAGGCAGCATTTGCTTGAGTAGTAGAAACGGCTAAAGTTCCGAATCCATTATATAAATTTCCTACATTGTATATGCTAGAAATTTGGTATGCATTAGGGAAAAATGGAGACGTAGAATAACCAGCTCTAAGTTTAGCAAAGTTTAAAAGATCATTTTTAGGGATTATTTTATGCGCTAAGAAACTTGCAGAGACTCCATACGTATCAATTCTGTTTTTATCTGGTGTTGCAGTAGATTTCCAGTCAAGTCTATAAGAACCATCTAAATAGACCATGTTGTCATATCCAACAGAAGCTTTTGTAAAAACACTTCTAGATTGTGTTTGGGAAATGCTTGTGCTTGTGTTAACAGGATCTTTAGAACCAGCTAAATTATAGAACAAAGGAATTGTTAATCCACCAACTGTATTAGCACTTAAAGACTGATACTTGTATTCACTCAATTCTGTACCAACACTTACATCTACATCTAGCTTATCAGCCATAAACTTGTTGTTATAGTTAGCCATTGCAAAAAATTCTTTATTATTTGCTTGTGACGTAGATTGTGAATAGAAAGGAGTATCTAACTTACTTTTAGTTGTACCTCTATCATCATTAGCATACGCGTTAAAAGTTCTTCTAACTTCTGCTGTAAATGTTATATTGTCATTAAATGTATAATTTACACCAACTTTACCAAAAACTGAATTTTTGTTTTGGTGATTTAAGTTCTCATAAGAATGGAAGTAAGGCATATCCCAATATAAAGGAGATGGGTCACATGGACCATTAATGTTCCAAGAAACAATTTGACCATACTGCTCGTAGTTTCTTAATCTCTTCATATCTAATTGTCTTTGCCACCATTGCTTAAAGTTAGATCCTAAATTCGCATATCCTTGTTCAGGATCGTTTAATAAAAATCTGTTTTCATAGTTGATGTTTGCAAAAAACTCTAATTTATCAGAAACATTGTATTTTGCGTTAAGCGCAATTCTTGTTTGTTCTTTTTTAGAGTTTGGTATTACACCATTTTGCTCTATATAAGAAACAGAAGTTCTAATTGAGTATTTCTCGTCTGCTTTATTAAATGCAATTGAAGCGTTTTGAGTTAAAGCAACTTCATAGAACGTATTAGAATCATTTGCAGACGGTGACCAAGCTCTTAATTCCCCAAAAGTTGGAGCTCCTTTAATCCATGAATCCCAGTGACGAACCATTGTTCCATCTAATTTAGGACCCCAAGACTCATCTGCATAATACTCAGGAATTTTTTGACCATTAAAAGATGCCCATGAAGCAGTATCTATTGCAGGATTGTAAGAGAAAAGCGGGAAATCTTGTTGATATCCACCACCATATTCATTTTGAAAACCTGCTAAGTTAGTTACAGAGTTTATAGTTGTAGCGTAATCTACATCTACAGTAGCCTCACCTTTTTTGGCTAGCTTAGTTGTAATAACAATAACTCCGTTTCTACCTTCAGGACCATAAATCGCTGTTGCAGAACCCCCTTTAAGTACAGAAATATCAGCAACGTTGTCTGTGTTAATGTCTGAAGAAGCATATACTTTTACACCATCAACCACATACAAAACGTTTGTTTCACCTCTTAATTTAATTTGAGAAGATCCGAAAGTAGAACTTGCGTTACCTACAATCTGTACCCCAGAAATTTTACCAGCTAAAGCGTTAGAAATATCAGTTTCTTTTGCTTTAACTAATTCTTCACCCTTTACGGATTGTTGAGAGAAACCTAAGGCTTTCTTGTCTCTTTTAATACCTAGACCAGTAACTACTACTTCGTCTAAGACATTTGCATCTTCTTCCATAGTAACATTTATGGTACTTGAAGACCCAATAGTTTTTTCAACTGTTTTATATCCTAAATAACTAAAACTAAGAACATCTCCTGTTTTAGCTTTAAGGGAATACTTACCGTCAAAATTTGTTTCAGTACCTGTAGTTGTTCCTTTAACAAGGACACTAACTCCTGGTAAAGCACCTGAATTGTCAGAAACGGTACCCGATACAATTTTTTCCTGTGCAAAAGAAATTTGCACCACCAACGCTAGTAATAGCGTTAAAATTCCATTAAACTTTGTTTTCATTTGTGTGATTATTTGAATTAATTGTCGCAAAAATGTTAATTATTTATCAATAAACATAATTTTTTAACATTTATTTTTGATATTTAATTTATTAAGTACAATTTGTACTAAAATATTTAAATTTAGTACTTTGAGTCGTCCTAAAATAGGTTGACGATTATTGATAGATAAAATTAAGCCAGAACATTTATTTGTTCTGGTTTTTTGTTGTGTATAAAGTTAGGTGTTTTCATTTTAAGATTCAAATGAGGTC
>Ga0105055_10003928_pt1 | contig 22164 bp, 20 predicted proteins | sample BON03_FD_78090 | JGI IMG/M metagenome (GOLD analysis project Ga0105055, IMG submission 78090) | Freshwater microbial communities from Lake Bonney liftoff mats and glacier meltwater in Antarctica - BON-03 | ecosystem: Environmental > Aquatic > Freshwater > Ice > Glacier meltwater | place: Lake...
GAAAAAACACGATTTACTGCATTATGCTTTCAATCACTTTTTCAAAAAAGTCATTGAAAAAGTAATTTTATAAATCTGAAATTTGGACATTTATAAATGTCCATTTTTGAGAAAATCAAAAGAGAATCCAAAACGGGTTTTTTATTTTTTTTATAAAATTCCAGTATTCTGAGTTATATTATCTATTACCTTACTTATTGTGCTTTCTCTTGGATGAGTTGGAGTTAAATTTCTTTGTATAGAAATGCAATTACTGGAGAACTCTGAATCAGCATCATTGTATTCATCCGAATGAATTTTCTGTTCATTTACCAATCTTTCGAAGGTTCTCCTTGTTACTTCTTGAATTCCTTTTTTTAACACATCTTGAGAACCTTCTTTATCCCATTCACCATTTTCTTTAATATATATTGTCTTACGTTTTTTATCAGTACAATGAATCGGTCGTTTATTCATTCCTAATCCTTGTAAATTCTCAATGAAAAGCTTGGTAATACCTTTAATATACCCATTTTCTACTTGGTTCTCTAAATCGGTTAAAGAAACTTGTATTTGTTTTACGAATTCAGAAAAGTTGATAGCATCTTTACAATCTTCGTTTAAAAATACATGTAAATTGAGGTGATTGTTATTATTAGTAGTATTACCAATTCTAGGAACTAACTCCATAATTACTTTCTGATGTTCTTTATTTTGAACAACAAGTAAATTCATCAATTCTTTATTTTGTGAAATCAATTCTAAAATGGTGGAGTTATCATTAGAATGGTCTTCATTGTCACACTTTGTAATAGTTTCTTCCTCAGTTTTATTAATAAACGAGCAGGTTTTTTCGTGTTTCCATAAACCGGATCTAGATGAGTATTTTTTGCCACAGAAACACAGATATATTTGCTTGTTTTTATTGTTAATTGTGTTTCCATTTGTTTCCAATAGGTGTTTTGCAGTTAATATGTGTCTATCATACTCACTACCAAACGAGCATTTGAAGTTACATTTTTCACAATAATACTGTTTCTTGTTTTTTCTTGTTTTTTTCGCTTCCATTTGTTTCTAAATAATGGAAACATTATAAAACAAGAATTTTAACGAACAAAAATTCAAAAAAACTTATGCTAACAAAAATTATAAATAAAAACGCGATTTACTGCATTATGCTTTAATTCACTTTTCAAAAAAAGTGGTCGAAAAAGTAATTCTTATAAATCCGTAAAAAATCTGAAATTTGGACATTTATAAATGTCCATTTTTTACAACTTCGTAAAAAAATCAAAAGAGAATCCAAATCAGGTTTTTTTTGTTTTTATAGTAATAATACATTGAATACTATAAATAAACCAGTTTTGTTCTATATTTACACTAATACATCACGTGTGTTTTCTACAATGTATACGAGTTTCTCAGCATTGATACATCTGTTATTCCTGTGCAATAACACATTCTTAATTTACGGACTTTCCCAAGCATTGATACATCTGTTATTCTTAGACAACAATTTAAGTTCAAAGTATGTACGTTTCCAAGCATTGATATGTCAGTTACTCCTGAACAATGTGACAAATCCAAAGCATGAACGTTTCCCAGTGCTGATACATCTGTTATTTGTTTACAAAATCGTAATTTCAAAGTGTTTACATTTCCAAGCATTGATACATCTATTATTCCACTACAATAAGTTAAATTCAAATTATGGACGTTTCCGAGCATTGATACATCAGTTATTCTATCACAATAAGTTAAATTCAAATTATGTACATTACTAAGCATTGATACGTCTTTTATTTGTTGACACCAAGATAAATTCAAATTATATACGTTTCCCAACTCAGCCAGGTCTTTTAGTTGTTGACACCAAGATAAATCCAAACTATGAACATTTCCAAGCATTGATACATCTGTTATTCCTTTACAGTCTGATAAAATCAAAATACGAACGTTTCCGAGCATTGATACATCTGTTATTCCATTACAACACGCTAAATTCAAAGTATGAACGTTTCCAAGCATTGATACATCTGTTATGTATTTACACCAAGATAGATTTAAAGTATGAACGTTACCAAGCATCGATACATCAGTTATCATATTACACCAGGATAGATTCAAAATATGGACATTTCCTAACATTGATACATCTGTTATTGCAGATGAACGATATAAATTCAAAGTATGTACGTTTCCTAACATTGATACATCGCTTATTCCACCACATAAACCTAAATCCAAAGTATGAACTCTTCCAAGCATAGAAACGTCCGTTATTTCGTTATCATTGAATAAATTCAATGATAATTGTTTATTTGGATTTGCTATTTGTAATAATACTTCACCGCGAAATAATTCACCATCTTCATTATTCAATGCGAATAGCTTTGAACTTTCATTATTTAACTTTAAATATTGATATTTATATTTGGAATATTTCATTTTTGTTGAGGTTGATAACAAAGATTTGAAATCATTAACCGAAAGAAATCTACCGATTTCGTATATCATATCTTCTGGTAGTGAATTCATCTTATTCTATTTTTTCGTATCTTATGTTTTATTTTATTAAATAAAACATATTCAATTTTCGTTGATTATTGATATTATTAATTTGTCTTTGTATTAATTTTGTAATCGGCATTTGAAATATAGAAAGATGTAAAAAACCTAGTAAACATTCTCGTATTACGTCGATTTATGATATACAACAATAATGAACACACGAACCACTTTTTTGTATAATATGGTTATTGTCAATCATTTTATCTAAAAGTAACTCAGCGTCACCAGTGTAAGAATAAATAATATCATTTGGCACTAAATCTAAAAGACTACCAAATACAGATACAGCATCATTATGATTAAATGAATTAGTTTCAGCAAAAAAAATACAATGCGTATCTGCCAATTCTTTTCCAACTGAGAATGGAATAGCTCGTTTGGAATTATCAGTAATAACAACATCATTTTTATTTCCAATAAGTCCAACTATGATATTCTCAGGTCCCTTGTTTTCAAGACTAATTAAATAATCCTTTGCTGTAATAAAAGATTGCGGGTTAGTTATGTCGTACATAACAATGGCAATGTTAGACGACCTATAATAAAGTGTATTAAGAGACGAGTAACGCTCTTGTCCAGCAGTATCCCAAATATTAAGATATACAATATTGTTATTATATTCAATGCATTTGGTAAACATAGCAGCACCAACTGTGCTTTTTTGGTTTTTATGAACATTTAGATTCAAATATCTACGTATAAAAGACGTTTTTCCAACATTCATATCACCTAGCAAAATAATTTTCAAATTAGGCATTTTATAAAATAATTATTTAATATTTATGCCGTTTGAACGTATTGATATAGTCATGACTCGTAGCGTCAAAACAGTTTAGAACATAATATAATAAAAAAATATTATATTATTACGGTGTATACACCTTCGCACATTTCCAAACATTTAAGAACCACACATTTCCAAACATTTAAGAACCACACATTTCACAACCCTCACTCTGAACAATAGTATCAGGACGATTAGTTGGCTCAATTGTAAATTGTTGTGCTTGATGTCTAGCTTTCCTACGCATATAGTAAATACCCGTTTTCAATCCTTTGGACCAAGAATAGAAGTGCATCGATGTAAGACTATTATAATTAGGGTCTTCTAACCAAAGATTTAGACTCTGACTCTGGCATATGAAAGCACCTCTATCAGCACTCATATCAATTAACTTTTTCATAGAAATCTCCCATACTGTTTTGTATTTATTTTTAATATCAACAGATAAACCCTCAATATGTTGTACACTTCCATTATTAGCGATAATATTATTTTTGATTTGCTCGTTCCATATACCCAAATCAAGTAGGTCTTTAACAAGATACTTATTTGTAAGCATGAATTCGCCCGCTAAAGTGCGTCTATTATATATATTACTAGTGAAAGGTTCAATACACTCATTATATCCTAAAATTTGTGAAGTTGATGCGGTTGGCATTGGTGCGAGTAGGAGCGAATTACGAAGTCCATTTGTCATAACAGTTTTCTTTAAAGAGTCCCAATCATATCGTTCATTCCCAGGATTAATATTCCACATATCAAATTGTAAAATCCCATTACTCGCAGGCGAACCATCAAATGTCTCGTATTTACCTTCTAATACAGCAAGTTCGCATGATTTCTCAATTGCCCCGTGATAAATAGTCTCGAAAATATCACGATTTACTTTAGCAGCTTCAACTGAATCAAACGCAATGTTCATCATCATGAAAACGTCAGCAAGACCTTGTACTCCAATACCGACTGGTCGGTGTCGCATATTACTTTTTCGCGTTTTCTCAGTAGGGTAATAATTGACGTCAATCACACGATTTAGATTATGTGTTACTACCTTAGTGACATTATGTAATTTGTTATAATCCATAATTCCGTTAGTCACAAACGTAGGAAGAGCAATACTAGCAAGATTACATACAGCAGTTTCATCTTTATCAGAATACTCGATAATCTCAGTACATAGATTACTGGATTTGATAGTACCTACATTTTTCTGGTTTGATTTTTCATTACACGCATCCTTGTAAAGAATATACGGAGTGCCTGTTTCCATTTGTGCATCGAGAACCTGATACCAAATATCACGTGCTTTAACTGTTTTACGACCTTTCCCTTCTATCTCATATTTAGTGTATAGTGCCTTGAATTTTTCGCCATATACATCAGCTAAACCTGGACATTCATCTGGGCACATAAGTGTCCAATCACCATCTGCCTTTATTCTTTCCATAAAAAGATCAGGAACCCATATAGCATAGAAAAGGTCACGTGCTTTCAATTCCTCATCTCCTGTGTTCTTACGCATTTGAAGAAACATTTCGATATCCGCGTGCCAAGGTTCCAAATAAATTGCGAAACTACCGTTCCTACGTCCACCGCCATTGTGAACTAACCCGTTATGAATGAGGTAATTGTGTTCATCCTTCATTTGAAGGTCGTACAATAGACCTTTGTAATGGGTTTGTGTGATATTTTCGATTCGACTAAAAAGAAGATTATTATGCTTAAAAAATGTGAATAAGGTAGTATCGTGGTATTCAATATTTAATAAACTACAAATGTCTTCAGTCTTTGGAATAAAAAGACAATGCGGGCGCATATTGTTTTCATTACTAATAAAACCACTGGTAAGAGAACCCATTTTCAAACAAATAAATCGTACGGATTCTATTAAATTAAGTGACGTGGCATTGAATGATATTTCAATGTTTGAATTATAATCGTGAATATTTACAAGTCCTTTTAGAATAAATTTACTTTTAATAAGTGGTAAGTTTAACCACTTAGATGAAATGTGCTTTTGTTTTTGCTTATCATAAAAATCACTTTGTGTGAAAGGTAACATAGTACTGTGATTCCAGAGGATTCTAGTAGTAGTATTGTCCACAGTAATTTTATAGGAAACATATTTGGAATCTAAATACTGTTTCACCCATTCACCAATATGTGACTTATTGTCAGTGCAAACGCTGAAGTTATTAGTATCGAAACTATCATCGCATAGGAGAATACCATACATGTAACAATCGTCACTCGAAATAGTAGAGCAATCCTTGTCGTGTTTTGGAATAGAATAAACAACCATATCGTTGGTTGTCAATTCGCCTGCATCTATCCAAAGACATTGAACCAGTCCTTTATCAATGCGGTTTCGAATAAGACTATGGTCAACGCCTCTTTGTTGTTCCCTCAAAACGTATATAGGATGTTGTGGTGTAACTTTCATATTAAACAGTGAATGTGTGGTTTGAATGTCGAGCAAAGGACCGTCATAATCGTGTTCCAAAACCTGTTGTATGGTTTCAGTATCGCCATTCAGATTGAATATAGTTGTTTCTTGAGAAGAACATTCTTGTATTTGCTTCGGACCGTCAGTTGTGTAAATGATGGTTTCTTTATCTAGACATTGGTCAACATATCTAGCAGTGTTATTGAAAACACGCAACATAGGAACAATACCATTCGAACTACCATTTGTTCCTCTAATATGACTACCCGACGCTCGAACATTATGAATATGTAGTCCAATGCCCCCTGCCCACTTTGAAATAAGAGCACAATCTTTGAGAGTATTGTATATTCCCTCTATGCTGTCGGATTCCATTGCCTGTAAAAAACAGGAACTGAGTTGAGGGTTAGGTGTCCCAGCATTGAAAAGAGTGGGCGTTGCGTGGGTAAAATACTTTTGAGACATAAGGTCATATGTTTGTCTAATAGACGCAATGTCGTCACCGTGAATACCACACGCAGTTCTTAACCATAAATGTTGAGGTCGTTCTATTACTTTACCGTCAATCTTCATAAGATATGCTCGTTCAAGTGTCTTAAAACCGAAATAATCTATTAAATAATCGCGCGAGTGAACGCACATATCGTTCAGTAAATTTCCGTGTGTAAGTGTGAGCTGATATAACTTTTCGCAGATAAGTGGTGAGTGGATACCATTCTTGTCAATAAACTTATATAGTTTCGAAACAACTTCGGTGAAAGCTGAGTCAGAATTTTTCTGATGGTTCGAAATCACGATATGTCCAGCTAAAGTATTATAATCTGGATGTATTGACGAAAGAGATGCACACTGTTCAGCACTAAGTTCGTCAATTTGCGTAGTAGAAATACCGTCGAACAATTGGTCTATCACCTTCATGGTAAGAGAAGTATAATTCATAGTAAGACCTGCTTGTGTTCCAAGGACTTTGATACGACGTAGAATCTTATCAAATTCAACTACTTTACGCTGCCCATTTCTTTTAATGACGAACATTTCTCTCTCAACATTATTATTAGAAAGCATTAATATACGGTATGTAAATATATAGATAACAAAACTTCTATATCATTTTACGCATTTTCTCATTTAAAAAAAGGTCATTGATAGACTGTATATATACGATATAGTGTATGGTAGACTATATAGTGTAATAAATTAAATTTTGACAATCGATAAATTCGTTTTCGGTGGAATAATATTTATAGTTCTGGTTGTAGTTACGTCATTGTTATCCATCGATACGAATAAACATTGTTTATTATTCTTTTTCTTAGGTGCTCTATGTTCATATCCGTATTCCCGTTCCTTAACTATAGTATCCCAAACACTTTTTATCATCGGTAGAGCTGCATTAAACCAAATCGCATTACGTTTTATTAAAACACAAGAATATTCGTCCAAATACCAATAACGTGACTTTAATAATGTGAACTTATCAGATTTCAATTCTTTCTCGTATTCAATCCATTTATTTACAATATCAGATTCAATTGTTAAATCCATTTTACTATACACATATACAGGCGATGAGTTAGAATTACAATTTTCAACAAAACATAGAATTATGCCACGCTGTTTTGTGATATCTGTGTAAAAGTTATCAACATCATCATATTCATTGAATCTTGTCTCTATAAAATCGCATTCATCCAAACCGCAAGTTTCCATTTGAATTTGTGTTTGTACCCAGTATTCTTCTTTTGGAATTCCAGTAATATCTCTATTGACAATATTTTTGATTTCGATCATTCTCCCATATAATTTACTATTGGGATTAGTATTGATACCATCGGGTGATGCACCAATATAGTTATATTTCTCGTGTTGAATACATCCAAAATCACTTATATTTGTAGAGTTTAAATACTCATATAATAAGACAGACACAGGTTCATATAAGACACCCCACTGGAGTGAGGATACAGAACCCCAGTTATTATTAGTAATTTCTCTCTCTACAAAGGGTTTGCATTTTTCATATATAAGACTATTAATTTGTGATTGGGACGCAAACACCTTATATATGCTACTGGCAGTAATCAACCCATGTCTATATTTATACCATTCCTGAGATTTTTGTTCTGGTTGTGGTAATTTTAATAGATGTTTGATCTGCGTATCGATATAGGTTTTTCCCATTGATGACGTGACGCTTGTGTTATTTTGTGAACGAGGTATAATATTATATTTATTGTATAAGAAAAACGTGGTAAACGCACATTTAACCGCATCAACAATGCTGTTATAATCTCCCATAACACTATGATTATCTGTGAGAATACTTATCACACCATCCATAATGTCACATTCAAGTGTCTCGATAAAATGTTTTTTAGAATAAAGTAGTGGGTTATCGGTTATATATTCACACAACAGCAAATGTACAGTATCTTCGATATCTGTTAAATCTTCATCCGACAATTCCAGACATGTTGAACTGTCGCTATTTGAAGTATCAGTATCAGTATCGGTATCATCAATCGATAATTCTGCATCTACAACGGTATCTGGTTCTACATCGGTATCTAGTTCTACATCGGTATCAGTATCTATAATTGACATATCAATATTTTTATTTATAGTTGTCATAGGTGTATATGTAAATATAACGTTCGTTTAATATATTTACATGTAATAATAGTATTATTCAATTTTATCGACAACTGGTTTGTTTTTATTCGAAATTCGCTTCGGTGTTACCGATTTAAGCGATGATACGCGTTTCTCGATATTTCGTAAGGAAAACGAACGATTTATTGTATTGAAAAATAGCGATGGTATATTCGAAACAATTCTGGTATCTTTATTATATAGCACGTCTTTGGTTTTTTTTAGTTTATTCTTTTGTATAACGTCATTAAAAAACGACTTAAGTTTTTCGATTTCTTTACCTGATAATTTCATATCGACCCCACACGTTTCGGCATATGCCTGTAGTATTTGTTTTTTTGAAATATTATCTAGTTTATTCCAAGCATCAGTAGTGTTATGTGATTTTTCACTTTCAAGAAGTTTGTCTATATTTGAAGGATTCATATCATTGTATTGATTATTTGACGATTTCTCATTATACATAGAATAATAATTTCCCCCACTTTGAACAATATTTTTTGGAACAATGTCTGCATCTTCAAGTGGTTTCTCGAGAACGGTGTTTGTTTTTTCAACAGTTGAAAACATAATTAAGAGGTTTATCTTTATATATATAACAACAATAAGTGTTTATCTCCTTTTTTCAAAATGTATAAACCATTATTAGGTGACACAATAATATATTCATCAAAACTGTATAAGTTTGTCGTTTTAATTTATTATATACGCTAGTATAAAATGGAAGAAAATTGTTATAATGTTAGAAACATAAAAATATCAATTGACGATAACAAAAAAGAAGTAAAAACACAGAAAGATAAAAAAGACCGTGTTGTAACAAGAGATAAAAAATGGACGATATGTGAAAGTGATTATAATTCAGAATTACAATTAGCGACAATGAAAGAAGCAGACATTTCAAATAATGTATATAATTTAATGTGTTGTGAGATAAAACGAAAGATATCCGGATATAAAAGTCAGGACCAAAAAAAAAATAAATATTCAGAAGACGATTTTATTGATATAGATTTCGTGAAAGAAACATTAATAGAAAATGAATTAAAATGTTATTATTGCATTAAATGTGTGTACGTGTTATATAAGTCAGTGAGAGAACCTAAGCAATGGTCTGTAGAGAGGATGAATAATAAATACGGACATAATAAGAATAATATAACAATTGCGTGTTTAGAATGTAATATGAAACGCAGGACGATATATCACGAAAGATTCCGCTTCACTAAACAATTAATTATACAAAAGATGGACTGATAAATTATAATAAAAATAAATTATATTAAAGAATAACTATCATACTATAATATTATGGATATAAGTGTTGTCGAAAAAACCAATGATGTAGATACAGTCGCTCCCCTAACAAGTGTAGAGAAAAAGAGAATTGTTCTCGGTTTACCTGGAGACAATTTTTCTTCAGCATTTTTAATATCTTTGCTGTCGACTATGAACGCATTACTGAACAGTAATAAATATAACTTGGTTATTTCACCTGGAGTAAGCAATTATGTTCCATTCGCACGCATGCAAACGCTCGGACTTAATGTGTTACGTGGTTCAGAACAAAAAGTCTTCTCAGGAGAAGAATTCGATTATTGGATTACCATTGATAGCGACCAAGTGTTTTCACCAGTACATGTGATTGATCTTCTGGATTCTCTGGAAACACATCCCGTTGTTGCTGGGTGTTACAGAATGTCGAATCTTACACATTATCCAGTAGTTGAGCATTGGGATACAGAATTCTTTAAGAAGAATGGGTCATTCGAGTTTATGAGCGTAGATAGTCTAGAGAATTGGAAAAAAGAGAACGAAGGTGAGAATTTTAAGAAGGTTTCGTACGCAGGTATGGGATTCTTTGGAATGCGCAAGGAGGTTCTTGATGCGATGAAGTACCCTTATTTTGACAGCGTGCCTACAGTAATAGAGGGAGAAAATGGGATTATACTAAACGATATTATGAGTGAAGACGTTGCGTTCTGTAAGAATATCAAAAAGGCAGGTTTTGATATTATGTTAAAGGCTACACTACGTGTAGGGCATGAGAAGAAAATTATCCTCTAAGTTTTGAATACAATAGTTATGGTTATTTATTATTAGAATAAATAAAAATATATTTACACTTTTGAATATATAAAATAATATGTATATAAATCTATTTATATACATACACCAATGTGTGATACAATAATAATGGACGTTCATAAAAATATATACAAACAATTAGATGGGTATTATAAAAATAACCAAATTCCGAATATTATATTTCATGGGGGGTCTGGTACTGGTAAAAAACGTATAGTGACCGACTTTATAGATAAAATATACAACCACGACCGAAACATGATAAAAAACAATGTAATGTTTGTGAACTGTTCTCATGGAAAAGGAATTAAATTTATAAGAGAAGAATTGAAGTTTTTTGCAAAGGCGAATCTAGAAACTAATATAAATATAAACTTTAAAACAATAATATTATTAAATGCGGATTTTCTTACAAATGACGCACAGTCAGCACTGAGGCGATGTATAGAATTATTTTCTTATACAACGCGTTTTTTCATGATAGTAGAGAACAAACACAATTTATTAAACCCAATATTATCTCGTTTTTGTGAAATATACGTTCCCGAACATTACGAGAATAACAAATTTATAAATCTACATCAATTGGCATTGGATAAAATAGTAAATAACGAAATATTACAAAAAATAAAAGAGTCGTTTATTTGCGAGACAATTGAACAAATAAAACAAGACAAACTAAATAATAACTTATCAAATGCCCAAATATTGAATTTTTGCGAAAATATTTACGACAATGGCTACTCGTGTATGGATATACTAAATTCTATAAAAAATGATAACTCTATAACGCAATTAAAACGGAATTATATTGAAGTATACTATTCTAAAATCAAATCAGAATTAAGATCCGAAAAACTTTTATTATTTAGCATTTTGACTTATATATTTAATCGTGATATAGAAGATATTCGTAAAATAAAATTTATATAGACTACTCCAAATATCCAATGGTCTATATTATTTATATATTAAGGAAGCATTAATCTTATACGTTTATATAAGAATAAAAATATACATTGTGTAATATAATGGACGATTTCGAAGTATCAAATTTGAACGAGTCACGAAATGAATGGTGTGGTAGATTAGTTTCTATATTTACGCCATTGGTTATAGAAGGAATTCAATCTATTTTTAATGAAGCATGGAAAATATGTTTAGATACTGAAGAACCTGGAAAATACTTGATGACGTTTCAAAATATGTTATCCGCAATTCCCAAATGGAATACAGTTACAGTAGAACAAGAACGTAAACGCATAGTCGATAGGAGTGGTTGTGGTTATTTAGAAGATTTAATCACCTGTGTCCACATCATACAAATGAAGATTCTCACTTGCATTCGTGTTGGTAATAAACAGAAAAAAATAGATGTATCAATACCAAATATAGACACATTTTTACATAAATTGTATATTCATGTCGCTCGTGCGTGTTATAAGAATGTTTATTTATTTGAGCGTAATATATCAGCATTAACAGTCCAACGGAATAACCGCGAATTAGAATGTATCGTACAAGAATGTATTATGAAAACTATACGTGAAAGCATTCCAACTGAAGAAATTATAAAGGCATATATGGATGAAGGTGTTGAGCAAGAGGAAGAGGTAATAATAGAAGACGTAGATGATGAAATTAAAGAGGAAGACAAAGATGTAAATAAGAACGCCATAGTACTGGACGATGAAACTCCTCCACCACAAGTTCCTACTATACAAAATATTAACGAAGACCCAATTGTTACAAAATTAACGTTCAATGACTATGACAGTATAATGGATATTGATACAGGAAAGGTAAGCGACGTGAATGCCCCAAAAACGGTCGAGAGATTAAAAGAGATTAGTTATGAACGATCTATTCAACGAAAGTTAGAAGAGGAAGATGATATAGACGATAAAATAAAAATACACACAGATAATATAAATTTAGGCGAAATGGACGTTGTGAATATAGGTAAATATGGTTCAACACCAGATGAACTAGTAAGTTTAGATGATGTGGTAGAAATACTTGATTGAAATATGCGTTAATATAACTTTTAAATTATTACAAGTTATATTATAATGGAGAAACCTTTATTTTTAGCCGTGATAATAGGTTTATTGTATTTCACTACAAAAATAGCAGAATCTAAATATATAAATAAAAAACAAGAACCAATGAAAAACATTGTTCGGGATACACTTATTGTCACTGGCTGTACTTTCCTTGTATTGTTTGCGTTTTTCAATATGTCAGGACCGATGGCTGAACTGCTTGGTGGAGGTGAATGTGTAGGTTCTTCTTCGGCACAGGCATTTGTAGATGAACCAGGTTTCTAGATATTATTACATAATATACTCTAATTTTGTGTATTATGTAAAACTAATGTATGTATGAAGGCATCTTGTCAATATCTATTACGTATTCGTTATTATCTATCATATCTACTTTATACTTACTAAAAAAAGGAAATCCCAATTGATTATCTGGTGTGTGTTCATGGACTGTTCTCGCAATCATTTTATAAAGTCTAAATTCCGGAAAACGTTCTTCACCGTTTTTTTTATATAATATATTTTTCGCATTATCATCTAAGCACCATCTGTAAATTGTTTTTTGCAGTTCATTCATTTCATTTATTGATTCATCACCAATTATAAAATCATAAATAGATGTACCTAATCGACACAAATCGAAACTGTTATTGGGGTCAATCCGTGGTCGCGATTTGTTATAAAAGGGACCAAAATTATACTGAGTAGCAGCATCACCACCTGGATAGAAACTATCACTACAAAATAATTGTCCCTTGAATTTGTATATACTCCTTCCAAAATCAATAATCTTGAAAATTTTTCCATATGTCGGAACCTTATAATAATGGTTATCGACCTTGTAATATAAAAATTCCCGTTTTGTAGTAGTATACATAATATTATTTGTATGTAGGTCATTATGCGTAAAGTTGAACATTTTTTGATATGTTAGTAAAGATAATAGCACTTGCATTAATGCTGAGCAACCATTTTGTTCGTCTATTAAATCCTTCTCAAGTAAACTATCAAGGGTGCCATCACATTGTTCGAGACATATCATTTGAACCGGGAAATTATTGATATAAGCATACATATCATCGTCATCACTTTCATCGTCATCACTTTCATCGTCGTCACTTTCATCGTCTTTAATTTCATCATCTTCGATTTCATCGTCTTCACTTTCACTATCATCGTCTTCGATTTCATCGTCTTCACTTTCACTATCATCGCTTTCACTATCGTGACTTTCACTATCGTCACTTTTGTTATCATCATCTTCACGACGTTCACTATCAAGTTTTATATAAACCTCTTCCAATGATATATCGTTATTCACAATAGCACTGGAAGAATCTACTATAATACTCTCTGTATCATCTACAGAAATAATGATATCTGTTAATGTTTCTAATATATCTAACTTAATACGTTTGCTTCTAGTATCAAATGAATTTAAATCACATATATTATCTTTAGAAATGCTGTAAAGAACATCCATATTACTAATAAAATGTTTGGAATCGTTCAAATATTCATAATCATCTGTAATATTAAATTTAAACTTATCTTGTACTGCTAAAAATGAACCGTGGTAATCAATTGAATTAATAAAATTATGTTTATGGAGGGTATGACTACATAAAAAAGAGAAGAATCCGTCAATATAAGATGCGTTATCAACATTTGTATAATTTGACGACGTATCATTAAGTTTAGGCAAATTAATCATATCATATTTATTTTTATTCAGCTTACCAAGTAAATAACGTACAGGGTCTGTTAATGGAGAATATTTGATGAATGTTTTACGCGAGATGATATCGCCCGATGGATCAATAACGTTATCAAAATCTTTAAAATGATAAACGTGATTTAATTGAAAGGAATTATAATTTCCTTCATTCATATTAAAAAAAAATGAATGAATCGGTTGATAATTCTGTATGCTGGTTACATGAAATGGGTTATACTTATTGTTAATGTCTTCAACGCTACCGTTAAATTTTTCCTTAAGTATCACCGTATCAATAGAAGGAACTGTTCTGTATGCTATAAAGGTATCTTTATCAAAGACAGACATATAAGTTTAATAATATTATATTATTGCCGAATAAACGTTTATTTCGTTTATAAGAATAAATATATTTATTTTTCTAAAATATATCATTGATGACTTTAGAATTAAAAAAATTTAACATGCGAGATATTACATTTAAGACAAACGAAAACAAAGGTCCAGTCGTAGTATTAATCGGAAGACGTGATACTGGTAAATCATTTCTCGTAAGAGACATCTTATATTATCACCAGGATATACCAATAGGTACAGTAATATCAGGAACAGAAGCGGGTAATGGATTTTATAAAGATCATGTGCCTAGATTGTTTATCCACGACGAATACAATACAGCATTGATTGAAAATATATTAAGAAGACAAAAGACAGTATTAAAGCAAGTTAAAAGAGAAATAGAAACATACAACAGAACATCGATAGACCCAAGAACATTTGTAATTATGGACGACTGTTTATACGACCAATCGTGGACACGTGATAAAATGATGCGTTTATTATTCATGAATGGACGTCACTGGAAAGTTATGTTAATTATTACAATGCAATATCCTTTAGGAATTCCACCAAATCTAAGAACAAATATAGACTATGTTTTCATTCTAAGAGAACCTTACTTGACAAACCGTAAACGTATATGGGAGAATTATGCTAGTATGTTTCCTACATTAGAGTCATTTTGTTCAGTTATGGATAACTGTACGGAAAATTTCGAATGTTTGGTGATTAATAATAACTCCAAATCGAATAAATTAACTGACCAGATATTTTGGTACAAGGCAGAGAACCACCCAAAATTCAGACTAGGGTCTAAGGAATTCTGGGATCTTTCAGAAGGTATGAACTCAGACGACGAAGAAGAGGCATATGACCCAAATAAAGATAAAAAGAAAAAAAGTGGTAACATAATAGTAAAAAAAAACAATTGGTAAAAAACATAAAACATAATAATACTATTCGAAATTACTCAAACGTGTATAGGAAATACAATGTGTTTTATGTTTTTTTAGAGATGATCTTGCGTATTGGTATACTATGGCATATCAATTCTGTCACGCATCAATTCATTACGGATACTTGCGCTGGTAGGGTCTACAGATTCGCGTTGGTCAAAATTAACGGTTTCGGAAACACCGACGAGATTACCTTCTTCATCTAATCTCTGTGTTAGAACATTCCCACTTTTAGTTGCTTTTTTGATATTGTCTTCAATTGCTGCCCGTTTAGAATCATTTACGCGTTTAGCGAACTCTTCTTTTGCTCTTGATTCATTTGCTATTTTCTCATTATGTAACTTATTAAGTTCATCTTCCATAAACTCAATGCGCCCTGTCTTATACGCATCTGGGTCCCATGGCATCCACATACCAACAGGACCTACGAAAATGTCGTGATGAGGGTCAAAATCGCGTACCTTCTTACATCTAACTTCTGCTTCCTCTTGGGTATTAAACACTCCGCGTATTTTAAGACCCCTTACCGAAGTTTGGAATTCGTGTTTTCTATTGAATTCTTCATTCAATGATGTTTCATTCTTGTCCATAAATGTCTTCCAATCATCGTCCAACGACGTGTTACGTAATTTATCGTGTTCCTCCTTTACAAATTCTTTGAAATCTGCCATCGTATCATTGACCTTTAGGTTATATTTGTAAGAAATGAAATTTACGAAATCACTCATTTTCGTCATAGATTTAGTAAAATCCCACTCCGAAATAAACTTTTCAAAGATGAAAAGTTCTCGCTGTTTGATGATTTTTTCTGGTGATACAAATGAAATACAAGCAAATTTTTGACCTGAAATTAACGGGTCTTCATCACATAAATCAATATATTTAGGGTTAGGTGTACCATCATTTAAATTCTTACTTTCGAAACCTGACATATATATATAGTTTAGTAATCCAAGTTTTTAAGTAATATTTTATTCTATAATCAAATAATAATTATTTAATATATTGTTGGTTTAGCATAATTTAGTATAATATAACTTAACCTGTATTAACTACATTTAAACAAAACTAATTCAATTTAAGTTTTTTTTATTTTATTTACATATAATATAATATAATGTACGGATTTGATTTTAGCGAACTAGTCAAGAGAGCAATCAAGTATATTGTCGAAGGTATAATGGTGGCTATCGCTGCTTATGCGATTCCAAAGAAGTCACTCAACATTGAAGAGGTTGTTATTATTGCCCTCACAGCTGCTGCTACATTCTCTGTTCTAGATGTATTTGTTCCTTCAATGGCGTCTTCGGCAAGAGGTGGTGCCGGTTTCGGTATAGGTGCAAACCTTGTTGGCTTCCCACGCGGATTATAGATCTTTAGATAATGGGAGTTATTTGTAAAAACTAATTATAGTTGATACGTATAAATAACTCTATCCTATCAAAATACTGAATAAATAAAAAGATATTTTTTATTTATTTTATTTTATTTATTTTATGTTTTTTTGTGTTTTTTTATGTGTTTGTGTGTGTGTGTTTTTTTTTGTGTTTTTTTTTGTGTGTGTTTTTTTTGTGTGTGTTTTTATTTTTTTTCGCGCATGCGTGTCTTATTTTGTTTGTTTTTTGTGTGTGTCTTTTTCTTTTAATGTATCCACCTTTTCTTTCATTCTTTTCACTATCAGGTTCGAATGGTTCTATTGGAAGTAGTAATTTTCCAATAAATTCAATTATTTCATTATCCCTTTTAGAATAGGGCTTACGATTATAAGGTGACTCTTCAACATAAGATAAATAGAAATTCCGGATTTCTTTAATGCTGTAACAATACCCGTCTGACAATTTAACAAAAATGTCAGACGGGTCCCATTTTTCGAAAGTATAAAGATTTTTTACTCTTTCATTTGTATGCATTTCATACTTTTTATGACATTCTCCTATTGTATTATCAAATTCAATCTCAAATCCTACCAATGCTGTTTTTGTTAATTCATAAACCTCGGTCCAATTATTTGTTGCTGCCGCTACAATAATGGCATGACCTATGTTGGTCTCATCTATTTCAGCTCTATTTTCAATTAAAAGTTTCACAATTTTCACATGACCATATTTTGACGCTAAAGTAAACGCCGTTTCATCGTCTTGATTTATTGAATTTATATCAGCCCCATTTTTAATTAAAAGTTTCGCAATTTCCACAAAACCATTTTTTGACGCTAAAGTAAAAGCCGTATCACCTTGATTATTTATTGAATTTACATTAGCCTCATTTTTAATTAAAAGTTTCACAATAGCTAAATTACCTTTCACTGTTGCAAAATGTAGTGCTGTAAATTTATCTTCAAGACTAAAATCTACATCTATTTTGTAATAACTTAATAATCTTATTACTTCATCTAAATCATTTCTTATTGTTGCCATTAATAATGAGTAGCCATCCTCAGACATGTTTAATATATATATAAATATATATTAGTATTTATGCGTTGGTCTTATCATACATTTTAGATATAGAATTTATAACGTTCACACTGTCGGGTAATATTCCCAGTCTAAATCGTTACACACTTTGCACCAAATTTGGTCTTGTTCAAGTTGTTTCTCCCTATCTTTCATTAATGGTATATATGTTAAATATTGCGTCTGGTCTAGAAGTACGCATAATTGATACAATGTGTATGTATAATTGAAAAAATTGGTACGACTAGGCGGACAATGTACAGCCCATGGTTTTTGTATTTCAATAAATAGAAAACACAGCGTTTCGTGTAACTGTTCGTTCATTATAGGCGGTATTATTCCAAATTTTGAATTGATGAACTGAATGTGTTCGAAATACTTATTATAACCGAGTTTTCTCAAAATCTCTCGCATTTTATCATAATTCAGTTCTTTACGAATATCCAGAATTCGTTCCTTTTTAATACGTTTGCTAATGTCCTCGATAACTTTATCAGGAATTTGCGTAGTTTCTTTTGCCTGAAATTGTGAAAGAATTTCTTTGAAATGATTAAGTCTAATATATGCCGTATAGGATGGTTCACTTGGTGGTTCCTTATTGGAAGGTTTTGAACCATCAAACACGTAATGAACAAATTTACCACAGTTTATGTTATTGCATATCATAATACCCTCTTCATCGCGGGGTATAAACTCGCCATTAGAACAGTAATGACATAAGTCGGTAGGAACCACATAATCTTGTATATTTGTTATTTCGTTATTTACATTTTTCCAGTATTTCGCAATATTGTTACTCTTAATTTCTTTGTCCTCATTGTTGACTGATATGTCCTTTATTTTGAAGAATGTGTTTAATACATTCCTATTAGTTTTGTTTCCATTACCACTTGAAATTGTTTGTTTGTCTTCGAAATATTTGAAAATATGTTTTGAATTATCTAAAAAATATTGCTTTTTCTTCTGTTTCAGTTGTTTAATTTGACCGACCGTTTCTTTGATTTCATCTTTTAATCTTAATCGTTCATCTATGTTTTTATTATTGGTTTTACGCATTAGTTCAATTAATGTTTTTTTCAAAGATAATAACTTGGGTATATGTTCTTCCTCATCTTTTTTGAATTCACCCAATAAATAACAATGTTTCATATCAATTGTATACATCACTTTTAATGGAGCATTTTTGTTATTCATTTCTATAACATGGTAACATAATATCTAAATAACTATTATGTTAATTAATTATTACTGTAAAATAAGGTAAATTTGCGATAATTTAATGGAATCATATTGTATTATAAATATAAAAAATGGATACTCATATTTCAAATAATACTACACATATACAATTGGAACGTAAATTATTAATTAGAATGAATTTTATATATAATGCGATTCAAGATGGATGGTGTGTAAAAAAACACAACGATTCATTTGTATTTTCAAAGAAGCATGAAGGAAAAAAACAGATCTTTCAACCAGAATATTTAGAACAGTTTATTGAAAAAAATATGATACTGTAACTGCTTTGTATCATTTTGATATCATACAAGCGTTGTGTAAACTTATAACAAATTGGAAATTGAACATATAATTTATAATAGTCAATTGTCTAATACCAGTTATTTAGGACCTTTTAAATTATTAAAGATTAATATAATCTATAATAATCTATAATTATTTGCATTTATTATAATATTTTATAACATTTTAATCGAATTATAATTAATTAATCCTGAAATTATTTTCTTTTTCTATAATATACTAAAATGGGTGGAGCTTTGATGCAACTTGTCGCTTATGGTGCCCAGGATGTTTTCCTTACAGGAACTCCTGAAATTACTTTCTGGAAGGTCTCTTATAGACGTCACACTAATTTCGCAATGGAGTCTATTGAACAAACTTTCTCTGGTCAAGCCGATTTCGGTAGACGTGTTACATGTACTATCTCCAGAAACGGAGATCTTGCCTATAGAACATACCTTCAAGTCACTCTCCCTGAGATCAACCAACAGATGAAAAACACTGATTCTGGTGCTGTCTATGCCAGATGGTTGGACAGTATTGGAGAGCAACTTGTCGCTCAAGTTGAGGTCGAAATCGGAGGTCAAAGAATCGATAGACAATACGGTGATTGGATGCACATCTGGAATCAAATGACTCTTTCTTCCGAACAACAGAGAGGATACAACAAAATGGTAGGAAACACCACTCAACTCACTTACATTACCGAACCATCTTTCGCTAGTGTTAATGGACCTTGTGCTGCTGCTGGTGGACCATCCCAGGTCTGTGCTCCTAGAAACGCACTTCCTGAGACTACTCTTTATATCCCTCTTCAGTTTTGGTTTTGCCGTAACCCTGGACTTGCTCTTCCTCTTATTGCTCTCCAATACCACGAGGTCAAGATTAACTTAGACCTCAGACCAATCGGTGAGTGTCTCTGGGCAGTAAGTGCTTTGACTGGTGGAAAGCAAGTTTCTTCTGCTTACCAACAATCCCTTGTTGCTGCCTCCCTCTATGTTGATTACATTTTCCTCGATACTGATGAGCGTAGAAAGATGGCACAAAATCCTCATGAATACCTCTTCGAACAACTCCAATTCACTGGTGACGAGTCGGTTGGTTCTTCCTCCAATAAGATCAAGTTGAATTTCAACCACCCTTGTAAGGAACTTGTTTGGGTCGTTCAAGGTGATGCCAATGTTGATTACTGTAACTCATTGGTTTCTGGTGAAACTCTTTACAAGACCCTTGGTGCTCAACCTTTCAATTATACTGACGCCATCGATGCCCTTCCAAATGCTGTCCGCGCCTTCGGTGCCGATGAAACTTCCGCATTCGTTAGTGGAGATAGTTTCGGAGATGTTAACTCCGTTGCTGTCTCTACCGCAGTTGGTAGTGGTTTCACTGCTGGTCTTTCCGACGCAGGAACCTTCGTCCTTGCTGAAACTGCCCTCGATATGCATTGTTGGGGAGAGAACCCTGTTGTCACCGCTAAACTCCAACTTAACGGACAAGATAGATTCTCGGAGAGAGAGGGATCTTACTTTGACGTCGTTCAACCATTCCAACATCATACCAGATCTCCTGATACTGGTATCAATGTTTACTCGTTTGCGTTGAGACCAGAAGAGCATCAACCAAGTGGTACATGTAACTTCTCCAGAATCGATAACGCTGTTCTTCAGCTTGTCCTTTCTTCTGGAACTGTCTCTGGAGTTAACACTGCTAAGGTCAGAGTCTATGCCGTTAATTACAACGTTCTACGTGTTATGAGCGGTATGGCTGGGGTAGCTTATAGTAATTAATAAAATGCTCCGTATAGCGGGATTCGCATATTATTTAGTTTATATAAAATTTTATACATATATAAAATTTTAATCAATACAAAAAAACATTACTTTGTCACCGAAGGTGTATATAACCCATTCTTTACAACAAGTGACATAAGACAAATTTTAGAAATGGGAAATATAATAACATTAATCGTAATTTTTTATTATACAGGACCTAAACAAGTAACATTTCTTGCCGAAAAAGGGTTGTATAAAGATATTGTTCAAATCTATAAAATTTTTAATAAAGAGAATTCGTTTTTTATTAAAAACACAATTTTTAGTCGGTATTTTACACCCTCGCACATTTAAAACGGCACAAAATATAAGTGTTATTTCTAATTTTATAATATGAAACATAAGGGAATTGATTATAAAACTTCTGCTGTTCAGTATTATTTGAATAATAATGAAAGTATGGATAAGGTTTGTAAAATTTTTAATTGTAAGAAAACTACCCTAAAAGTATGGGTTCATAATTACAAAAACAATAAAAATCTCACTCGTCGCAACCGAAAACCAATATCGTATAAAGTTAAAAAAGAACAAGTTAAAACTGCGTTAGGTATGATAGACAAAAACGAACAACTTACTATGGACGAATTATTATTTGAAATGAAAAATAAATACAAAGATTTTGATATTACAAGACAACATTTAGGTAGAGTTGTTCGTGCTAATAATAGAACCAGAAAAAGAACAAGACATCAACATTTTCCAAAAGAAAGATACAAGAAACCTACAAATAAAGAAAATGAAATGAATGATTTTTATAAAGAAGTTAGCAAATATC
>Ga0105055_10003931_pt1 | contig 22149 bp, 17 predicted proteins | sample BON03_FD_78090 | JGI IMG/M metagenome (GOLD analysis project Ga0105055, IMG submission 78090) | Freshwater microbial communities from Lake Bonney liftoff mats and glacier meltwater in Antarctica - BON-03 | ecosystem: Environmental > Aquatic > Freshwater > Ice > Glacier meltwater | place: Lake...
GATAAATTCAAAAAACCCCGCAGGCCATTTATCATCTTCGTTGATAGGCGTAAGGACGAGCGATGAACCTTTGCGTTCGATCTCGACTCGCTTCGTGTCCAAACGGAACTCTTTGGGGATTCTGACTGCTTGGGAGCCGCCTGAGGTGAAAACGGTGCTTTTCATGTGCGGATATACGTATCTCTTTTTTTGAGTAAGTCAAGGCCGTGGCTGTTCCTATCTTCATATCGTGATTTGATGATTTGAACTTGAAAAGATGGTTTGAGGGGTTAGAATTCACTCATGGCACAGGCGGATCATACGGCGGAACTGGAAAAAAGTCTGGGAGAGCGAATTTTGGTTCTCGACGGGGCAATGGGGACGACGATTCGTAGCTATGGGCTGGATGAAGCGGCGGCACGCGGCGAGAGGTTTGCGAAGAACGACAAAGACCTGTTGAACAACGGGGACATACTTTCGATCACTAGGCCGGATGTGATTGCGGATATTCACAAGCGCTTCTACGAGGCGGGATCTGATATTTGTGAGACCAATACCTTTTCCGCGACAGGGATCGCGCAGAGTGAGTTTTTCGTGGAAGATCCGCGTGAAAAAGGCGGGCGGAAAGATCCGGAGTTTTTCCAAAAGATCTTGGAGGACGATTTTCTCAACGAGCTGGCGTGGGAGATGAATGTCGAGGGCTCGAAGCTGGCGCGGAAAATGGCGGATGACGTCGGCACGGATACCGGAGTGAAACGCTACGTCGCAGGGGCCATCGGGCCGCTGACGGTTTCCCTTAGTAACTCACCGGATGCGGAAGACGCGGCGTTCCGGGTGGTGACATTTGATCAGGTGCTGGAGGCTTATCGGATGCAGGTCCGTGGGCTGATTGAAGGTGGATGTGACATCCTGATGATTGAAACAATCTTTGATGCGCTTAACGCAAAGGCGGCGGCGGTAGCGGTGCGGGAAATTTTCGATGAGGATGGTGTGGAGTTGCCGGTGATTATTTCTGCGGCAGTGGGACTGGGTGGTGAGACGATGATTTCCGCTCAAAAAGTCGAGGCTTTATGGAATGCCTTCGCTCATACCAAGCCGCTGGCGATCGGGCTGAACTGCTCGCTGGGACCGGATCTGATGAAGCCTTTCCTTGAGGAGCTTTCAGATGTGGCCGGGACCTATGTTTCCGCTTATCCGAATGCGGGATTGCCGAATCCGTTGGCTCCAACGGGTTTCGATCTGGAGCCGGTGCATATGAAGGATTATATGAAAGAGTTTGCGGAAAGCGGCTTGATTAATTTCGCGGGGGGATGCTGTGGGAATACGCCGGAGCATGTCCGGGCGATTGCGGAAGGGATGAGGGGAGTGGCACCGAGGAGGGTGCCAGGGAGGTGAAAAGATTTTTGACCACAGAGGCACAAAGGGCACGGAGTCTTGATTATGGAATTGAAAGAACTAAACAAAATTTCTGGAATTGTGGTTGATGCAGCTATGGAAGTGCACCGGGAGCTTGGACCTGGGCTGTTCGAAAAAATCTACGAAGAAGCACTTGTTCGTGAACTAGGTCTCCGCAGAATTTCCGTTCAGCAGCAGCTTCCAATATTTGTGGAATACAAAGGAGTTCCGATTATCGATGAGGCCTATCGCATTGATTTGTTGGTGGGCGGGGAGATTGTCGTGGAGCTGAAGGCTGTATCATCTCTGCTGCCGGTGCATGACGCCCAGTTGATGAGCTACATGCGTTTGAAGAAAAAACGCATCGGTCTTCTCATTAATTTTTTCGTCCCATTGCTTAAAGACGGGATCAAACGTAAAATCATCGATTATCCGGTATCCAAACCTCTGTGACCTCCGTGTCTCTGTGGTTAAAAACTATTCTATTATGAAACAAATCAAACCAGCTCTCAGGCTTTCCGGGACGGATGCCTACAACCACGACGAAGGAAAGGGATTTCTAATGATCGGGGAACGCACGAACGTGGCGGGCTCGCCGCAGTTTGCGAAGCTGGTGAGGGCGGGGGATCTGGAAGCGGCGGTCGAAGTGGCGCGGCAACAGGTGGCGAACGGCGCGAACGTGATTGATATCTGTTTCGACGACGGCCTGATCGATGGCAAGGCGATGATGTGTCGCTATCTAGACTTGCTGCAGGGCGAGCCGGATGTCGCTAAAGTTCCTATCATGGTGGATTCCTCGAGGTGGGAAATTCTTGAGGAAGGTCTTAAACACCTGCAGGGGAAGGGGATTGTGAATTCGATCTCGCTCAAGGAAGGGGAGGAGATTTTCAAGAGAAACGCCAAGCACGTCATGAAATACGGCGCAGCCGTGGTGGTGATGGCCTTTGATGAAAATGGACAGGCGGCGACTTATGAGGAGAAAATCCGCATCTGCGAAAGGGCTTATCGTATTCTTGTGGACGAGGTTGGATTCAACCAGAACGATATTATTTTCGATCCGAACATCCTGACAGTCGCGACCGGGATTGAGGAGCACAACAACTACGCACTCGATTTCATCAACGCGACTCGATGGATCAAACAAAATTTGCCCGGGGCTAAAATATCGGGAGGAGTCTCGAATATTTCGTTCTCGTTCCGTGGCAATAATAAGGTCCGCGAGGCGATGCACTCAGCGTTTCTTTACCATGCGATGCAGGCAGGGATGGACATGGGGATCGTCAATGCGGGGATGTTGGAGGTTTACGATGAAATCCCCAAGAATCTGTTAGAGTGCGTCGAGGATGTTTTGTTGAACAGGCGCGATGACTCGACCGAGCGGTTGCTGGATCTTGCGGAAAGCTACAAAGGGGTTGGCGGAAAGAAGCTGGAGGAAGATCTGACTTGGCGTGAGGGAGAGGTGGAGAAACGTCTGGAGTATGCGCTTCTGAAAGGGATTGACCGTTTTATCGACGAGGATACCGAAGAGGCTCGTGTGAAATACGGAAGGCCTTTGAAAGTGATCGAAGGTCCGTTGATGGACGGCATGGGAGTGGTTGGTGACTTGTTTGGGGCCGGGAAAATGTTCCTGCCGCAGGTGGTGAAATCCGCGCGGGTAATGAAGAAGGCGGTTGCCTGGCTTTTCCCCTACATGGAGGAGGAGAAGGCGGAAAACCTTGCGGGTGATATTGAGGCGATTCAGGAAAAGAATGCCGGGATGTCTTATGACGACGCGTTGAAGATCGCGGAGCGTGGAAATTCCGCAGGCCGTTTCCTAATCGCAACGGTCAAAGGAGATGTGCACGACATTGGGAAGAATATCGTAGGCGTGGTGCTGTCCTGCAATGGCTTCGAAGTCACCGATATGGGTGTGATGGTTTCGTGCGACAAGATTTTGGATAGGGCGGTGGAGATGGGTAGCGATGTGATTGGTTTGTCAGGGCTGATCACTCCTTCGCTCGATGAGATGGTGCATGTCGCGAAGGAGATGGAACGGCGCGGGTTCACGATTCCATTGTTGATCGGTGGCGCGACAACTTCTGCGGCGCACACGGCGATCAAGATCGCGGAGCATTATTCCGGACCTGTGGTGCATGTCCTGGATGCCTCGCGCTCCGTGCCGGTGACCACCTCTTTGCTTTCTAAAGATGGCAGGGATGCTTTTGTTGTGGAACTGCTGGAGAAGCAGCAGAAGGCGCGGGATAATTTTCTTGGCGGACCGAAGAAGGAAACCGTCTCCCTCGAAGAAGCGCGCGCGGCGGGAACCAAGATCGATTGGGAAAACTACACGCCACCGGTGCCGAGCTTCTTGGGAACGAAAACCGTCGAGCCCAAGATCGCGGATCTGGTGGAGTATATTGACTGGACGCCTTTCTTCCATGCGTGGGAACTGCGTGGTGTCTGGGATAGGGAGAAAAAAGAACTTAAAACCAGGAACGAAGGTGGCGCGATCGAAGCGAAGAAACTTTACCGCGAGGCCTGTGAATATCTGGATGAATTGGTGAAGGAAGACCGACTGCAGGCACGTGGGATTTACGGATTTTTCCCAGCGAATTCGGATGGTGACGATATCACGATCTGGAACGAAGACGGGACTGAGCGGACCAAGTTCCACACGATTCGGCAGCAATTGAAAAAGACTTCGGGAAAGCCGAATGTAGCGCTTTCCGATTGGGTGAAGCCGTGTAGTAGTGACCTTCGGTCGCCACTAAGTCCGACATACCTGAAGGTCCAAGACCCCATCAAAAAATCCAAAACCAAAAACCTTCCCCATTGGTTTCAAGAAGGTGCAACCTACGCGGTCACATTCCGCCTAGCCGATTCCCTACCCGAATCCGTCTCCGATGAATACGCAGCCGAGAAACAAATCCTCTTGGAGCTCATCGAGAAAGCGGAAGCGGATGGTGGGGAAACCGCCGCCAGAGACGCCCGTGCCAAACTGGAATCGCTCTATTCCGAGAAAATGCAAGAGGCTCTCGAAGCTGGCCACGGGGAATGCCATATGCGCCGGAAGGAAATCGCGGAAATCGTGCGTGATGCGATCCTGCGCTTCGCTGGTGAGAGGTTCGAACTTGGAGCTTGGTGTGTGATGCCCAACCATGTGCATCTTCTGATACAACCGAAGGAAGGTTATTTGCTGAGTGAGATTCTTCAGGGTATGAAGGCGTTTTCCGCGAAAATGGCGAATCGGTTTCTTGGAAGGGAGGGGACTTTTTGGCAGAGGGAGTCTTACGATAACATCATTCGGGATGGGGAGGACTTTGCGAAACAGAGTAGGTATGTGCTGGCTAATCCTGAAAAGGCTGGGTTGGTGGGGTGGGAGTTTGTGGACGAGTGGCGACCGAAGGTCACCACTACATCCGATTACCTCGGTGGTTTCGTGGTGGGGATCCATGGTGCAGATGAATACGCGAAGGAGTTGGACGATGCCAATGATCCGTATGGCTCGATCATGGTGAAGGCGATCGCGGATCGTCTTGCTGAGGCCTGTGCGGAAAAACTGCATCATGAAGCGCGGATCGCGTGGGGTTTTGAGGCGGAGGGTGAGCTCACCACGGAAGCGCTGATCCATGAGAAATATCAAGGGATCAGGCCGGCACCCGGGTATCCGGCACAGCCGGATCATACGGAGAAACCTATCCTGTTTGATCTGTTAGGTGCTTCGGCTGAGACCGGAGTGATCCTCACTGAGAGCTGCGCGATGCACCCGGGCGCGGCGGTTAGTGGGATGTTTTTCTCGCATCCGGACAGCCATTATTTCGCGGTTTCCGATTTGCAGAAGGATCAGGTCGAGGACTACGCGAGACGTAAGGGAATGTCGCTTGAGGAGGCCGAGAAATGGCTCGGGCCGTGGCTGGGTTACGCAAACTGATAAAAATGTTCTCTTGAACACCAAAAAGGAGTGTGCCAGTATTTGGCATGTCCTTGTCGGCGGTTGAGATTCTTAAAAAGCAAATGCGGGAGAAATTCCCGCAGGCGCATGGCTTTGATGGTTCCTTGCAGGAGGAAGTCGCGAGTTTTGGGAGCTTGTTTGATGTGGGGATGTTTCCGGCTGGGAACATCTCCGAGGTGATACCGGCGGGCAGGTTTTCGGGGATTTCGCTGATGGTGGCTGGGCTTTTGGAAAATGAGGGGGTTCCGGAGGCGGGAGGTTTGCGGATGGTGCTGGTGGACGGGGCGGATGGGTTCGATCCGGGTTCGTTTTCCGACGATGCCTGCGGACGGATGCTGTGGGTGAGGTGTGGGAGTGCGATGGAGATGGTTAAAGCGGCGGACTTGCTGGTGCACGATGGGAACATGCCTTTTATCCTGCTGGATGCGATGGGCTTGGATAGGCGGGATCTTGAGAAGGTGCCGGCATCTGCCTGGTGGCGGCTGCGGCAGGTGGTGGAGCGGACGGGTGGCAGGCTGGTGGTAATGTCGGAGCGGCCGGTGGTGCCTTGTGCGAGTTTGCGGGTGGCGTTGGGCGCAGGGCTGAAGTTGGAGGATTTCGATGCGGAGCGCGGGGAGCTGTTAGGGAGGTTGGAAGTTTCAAATCTCAAATCTCAAAATTCAAGGAGGAGTGGCTAGCGGAGCGCTGACTTTAGTCGGCGTGTCTTCCACTAATATCCAATCCCCAATTTTCTATGTTCTGTTCCTTAATGATTCCGGATTTTCCGGTGATGGCTGGTTTGAAGGGAGAGGTGGGTTTTCCGTGTGCGGTGCTGGCGGGTGGTGGGGAAGGGCTTGTTGGGAAGGTGAGGGATAAGTTGCCGATCCTGGCGCTGAACCGGGAGGCTTGGTTGAGTGGGATTGCGCCTGGGTGGGCGTTGGGGCGGGCGCTTGTGAGGTGTCCGGAGTTGCGGGTGATTGTGAGGGATCTGGAGGCGGAGGCGAAATTGCGGGAGGAGTTGTTTATTTTGGCGGAGAGTGTTTCTGCGGATGTGGAGATGACGGCGGAGGATGCGGTGGTGATGGATCTGGCGGGGGTGAAGGATTTAGATGCGGTAACTCGCCGACTGAAGTCGGAGCTCCATTTGGAGGTTTGTTGGGCGATGGCGGAGACGCCGGATCTAGCGCATCTGGCGGTGAGGTTTGCGGATACGCAGGAGCGGGTGGTTTCGTCTGCGGATGTGGGTGGGTTGCCGTTGGGGGTGCTCGGGGCTTTGGGTGGCGGCGGGCGGACTTTGGAGCTGCTGGGGATGTGGGGGTTGGAAACCCTGGGAGATTTCATGAAGCTGCCGCGGCAAGGGGTGGCGGAGAGGTTGGGGCCGGAGGCGGGGCGGTGGCATGATGTGCTACATGGGAAGGTTTGCCGGTTGCTGAGGTTGCATAGGCTGCCGGAATCGTTCGCGCAGGAGATAGATTTTGAGGAGTCGTTGGGTGAGCTGGACCGGGTGGTGTTTGAGTTGAAGCGGATGCTGCACGTGCTGGCCGGGAGGTTGGCGGCGCGGCATCTGGCGGCGGGTGAGTTGGAGCTGCGCCTTTGCATGGAGCGGGGCGGGGAGGTGATGCGGAGGCTTCGTTTTCCGGAGCCGCAGACGGGAGTGGAGGGGATGTTGGCTCCGCTGCAGACGATGATGGAGGCGGTGAAATTGGAGTCGGCGGTGGTGCGGCTGGCGTTGGATGTGGAGACGACCTTTGCGATGGCGGGGCAGCGGGAATGGTTCGGGAAAAACCTGCCGCAGCCGGAAAGGTGGGCAGAGACGATCGCGAAGCTCGAAGCGATGCTTGGCCCGGGGCGGGTGGGGGTGCCGGTGCGGGAGGATACGTTTCGGGCGGATGCGTTTGAAGTCAGGCAGGTGGGAGAAAAAGAAGGACGGCCCGGAGAGCTATTCCTTCCGGCGGATGGTGCGGTGCCGTTGCGGAGGTTTCGCCCGTCGCGTGAGGTGGCGGTGGCGCATGATGTGGGTGGTGGGTTTCCTGTGCCGTTGGCGATCCTGACTGGATTGTATAAAGGTGAGATTTTGAAGAGGCGCGGGCCATTCCTTTCTTCGGGTGCGTGGTGGGATGCGGCGGTGGCGTGGCAGAGGTTGGAGTGGGATGTGGAACTGCGGGATGGGGTGGGTAGGTTGGCGTTTGAGAAGCCGGAGAAGTGGATACTGGAGGGGTGGTATGGGTGAAAAATTTTGTGAATTCAGGGGGGTGTCGGGTTTTTCGTTTCTTGAGGGTTCTTGTGAGCCTGAGGGGTTGGTGAGGCGTGCTGCGGAGCTGGGTTATGGGGCGTTGGGGGTGATGGATAGGGGTGGGTTTTATGGATCGGCGCGGGCGCATCATGCAGGGATGGAGTGCGGGGTTAAGACGATGGTGGGGGCTGTGCTGGATTGGGAAGGGGGTGGAGTGCCGGTGGTTTGTGCGCGACGGGAGGGATATCGGGCGCTTTCGCGGCATCTGACGGATGGGCATTTGTTGGGGGTGAGAGGTGAGGAGTTTTCGATGGATGACGGGAGTCTGGTGGCGCTTACCGGGGGGCGGGGCGGGCCGGTGGTTACGGCGATTTTGCGGGGGGACAAAGAGGCGGCGCTGCGGGCGGCGGAGGGGTTGGTGCGGTGTTTCGGGAAGAGGAATGTGTATGTGGAAGTTTCGCGGCACGGGCTGCGGGATGACGGGAGGGTGGTGCGGCAGTTGAGGGATCTGGCGGGGCATCTAGGTTTGCCGCTGCTGGCGGTCAACGCGCCGCTTTATGTGGAACGGGGCGGGAGGAGGTTGGCGGATGCGTTTGCTTGTTTGAAAAACCATGTGCCTTTGGATGCGGGGGGGCGGTTGTTGGCGGCGAATGGGGAGAGGTATTTAAAATCGGCGGACGAGATGGTTGCGCTTTTTAAAGACATGCCGGAGGCGGTGGCGAACACGCTGCGGCTGGAGGGGCGGGTGGAGTTCACTTTGGAGAAGCTGGGCTATCGATTTCCGGATTTTCCGGACAGTCGGGGGAATCCGCTTTCGTTGGCGGAGCAGGCGACTTTGTTGCGGCGGTTCGCGTATGCGGGGGCGTCGAGGAGATACGGGTTTTGTAGTAGCAAAGTGAAGGCGCAGTTGGAGCACGAGTTGGCGATGATACAGCGCTTGAGTTTCCAAGGGTATTTTTTGATCGTGAATGAGTTGGTGGAGTTCGCTAGGGGGCGTGGGATTTTGTGTCAAGGACGGGGTAGTGGGGCCAACTCGGTGGTGTGTTATGTGCTGGGGATCACGGCGGTGGATCCGGTGGGGGGCGGGTTGTTGTTTGAGAGGTTTCTTTCGGAGAACCGGAAGAGCTGGCCGGATATCGATATTGATTTCCCGTCAGGTGAAAGACGCGAGGAGGTGATCCAGCATGTGTTCCGGAAATACGGGGAACGGGGTGCGGCGATGACGGCGAATGTGATCACTTACCGGGGAAAGTCGGCGTTCCGCGAGATGAGTAAGGTGCTGGGTTTTCCGGTGAGTGTGGCGGATCGGTTTTCCGAGCGGTTGCGTGGTTGGAGTGGCGAGCAGGCGGAAACGGATGAGGAACTTTTCAAGAAGATGCTGGAAGGGATTGTGCCGGAGGGGCATCCGAGGTTCGGGGCTTTATCGTATCTTTACCATGCGGTGAAAGGGATGCCGCGTCATTTAGGGCAGCACTCGGGTGGGATGATCGTGTGCGATCATGGGCTGGATGCGGTGGTGCCGCTGGAGCGGGCGACGATGCCTGGCCGGACGGTGGTGCAGTGGGATAAGGATGACTGCGAGGATATGGGGATCGTGAAAATCGATCTGTTAGGGCTGGGGATGTTGGCGGCGATGGAGCATGCGCTGGAGATCAGGTCGCGACGTGGGGAGGTGGTGGATCTGGCGAAGATTCCCATGGATGACGCGGCGGTGTTCGATCTGATGTGCCGGGCGGATACGGTGGGGACGTTCCAGGTGGAGAGCCGGGCGCAGATGGCGACTTTGCCAATCATGCGGCCCAAAACGTTTTACGATGTGGCGGTGCAGGTGGCGATCATCCGGCCGGGGCCGATTGTGGGTGATCTGGTGCATCCGTATCTGAATCGGCGTAATGGGTATGAGAAGGTGGATTACATCCATCCGGATTGTGAGGAGATTTTGAAAAGGACTCTGGGGGTGCCGTTGTTTCAGGAGCAGGTGCTGCGGATGGCGATGGTGATGGCGGATTTCACTGGCGCGGAGGCGGACGAGCTGCGGAGGGCGATGGCTTTCAAGCGGAGTGATGAGAGGATGGATAGCACGGTGAGGAGGTTGCGGGAGCGGATGACGGGCAAGGGAATTGCGCGGGATGTGCAGGACAAGGTGGTGGCTTCGATCGGGTCGTTCGCGCAGTATGGGTTTCCGGAAAGCCATGCGATTTCGTTCGCGCTGATCGCGTATGCGAGTTGCTGGTTGAAGGTGCATTTTCCGGCGGAGTTTTATGCGGGTTTGTTGAACCATCAGCCGATGGGTTTTTACTCGGTAAACACTCTGATCCAGGATGCGAAGCGGCATGGGGTGCGGGTGTTGCCGGTTTCGGTTTTGGAGAGCGGTGTGGAGACGGTGGTGGTGGATGATGGGACTTTGCGCTTGGGGTTGAATCGGATTAAGGGGATTTCCAAGGAAACTTTGAGGAGGATTTTAGGGAGGCAGGATGCCTCTCTAACGGACTGGGGCAGGATGCCCCAGCCACTTTCCGATTTCTTGCGGGAAATCGGGGCGGGGGCTGGGGAGCGGCGGGCTTTGGCTAGGTCCGGGGCTTTGAATGGTTTGGAGGGAGTGGCGCATAGGCGGGAGGCGATGTGGGAGGTGGAGTTGCCGCTTTTCGATGATCTACTCAACGCGAAAAGGGATGGTGGGTTGTTGCCGGCGATGTCGATGGGCGAGCGGATGGCTGCGGATTTCGCGACTCAGGGGGCGACGGTCGGGCCGCATCCGATGAAGCTGTGGCGAGATGTAAATGGATCGAAACGGATTTTGCGTGCGTTGGATCTGCAGAATCTTCCGCATGGGGTGCCGGTGGAGGTGGCTGGAATGGCGATTTGCCGTCAGCGACCGGGGACGGCGAAGGGGCATTGTTTTATCTCGCTGGAGGACGAGACGGGGATCGCGAACCTGTTCGTGCCGGTTAAAACCTACAAGCGGTTCAAACAGGTGATCGGCTGCGAGCCGTTCCTACACGCCGAGGGACGCTTGCAGATCACGGAGGGCGATCAGCCGACAGTGTATGTGATTTCCATCGGCCCGCTGGAGGGGGTGGGCAAGGAACATGCGGGGAGCTCGCATGATTTCCATTAGAGGACCGTTGGCGGATGATCAGGAAAAGGCTTTCAGGCGGGCGACCGTTTTTTCCTGGCCGAGTATGGTGAAAATATCTCCGAGGTCGGGTCCGTGGACTCTGCCTGAGAGGGCGACGCGGGTGGGGAACATGAGTTGGCCGGGTTTGGTATCATTCGCTTTGGCGACTTCGGTTATGGCTTCTTTGGCAATTTCAGCGGACCAATCTGTTAGGGCTGCCATGTGCTCGGCGAGCGCCGGGAGATGGGCGGAGTTCGGGCTGGCTTTCGCTTTGGCAACCGCTTCCGGATCGGCTTCGACGGTGTCGGTGACGAGAAAATCGATGGCTGTGGGGACTTCGGTGAGCAGGCGGACTTTTTCTTTCACCACGGTTGCGACGGTCAGGTAGTCTTCCGTGACGGGCAGGCCGGCGGCTTCGACGTAAGGTTTCGCCAGGTCGGCGAAGGTTTCCGGGGAGATTTTCGCGATGTGCTGCTGGTTCACCCAGGTGCATTTGTCCAGATCGAAGCGACCCGGGGCGCGGTTGATGGCTTCGAGGGAAAAGCGGTCGATGAGTTCGGTGAGGGTGAAGATTTCGTCATCGGATTTCGAGGACCATCCGAGCAGTGCGATGAAATTGACGACCGCTTCGGAGAGGAAACCCTGGCGTGGGTAATCGCTGACGGCGGCTCCGGCGTCGCGTTTGGACATCTTGGAACCGTTGGGATTCAGGATGAGGGGGATGTGAGCGTATTGGGGTGGCTCCGCCCCGAGAGCCGCGATGAGTTGAAGGTGCTTGGGAGTGTTCATTAGGTGGTCCTCGCCGCGGATCACGTGGGTCATTTTCATTTCGAGGTCGTCGACGACGTTTACGAAATGGAATACGTAGGAGCCGTCGCTGCGGCGGATGACCATGTCGGGCGTGTTCGAGGCATCGCGGTAATCGATGGTGACTTCACCGCAGACGAGGTCATGCATGGTGACGGGTTGGCGGTCGAAGCGGAAACGGTAGGCATCGCCGTCTTTGTAGAGGCGGTCGGCGGCGAGGAGTTTTTCGAAATAGGCGTCGTAGATGGGTTTTCTTTGGGACTGGTAGTAAGAGGTGGAATCTAGTGGTGACTGAAAGTTACCACTAGATTCCGGACCTTCATCCCAATCGAGGCCTAGCCATATCATGCCGTCGAAGATCGCTTGGCGGGCTTCTTCGGTATTGCGCTCCTTATCCGTGTCCTCGACGCGGAGGATGAACTGGCCACCGTGCTTGCGGGCGTAGAGCCAGTTAAAAAGGGCGGTACGGGCGCCACCGACGTGGAGGTAGCCAGTGGGGGATGGGGCGAAGCGGGTGCGGATGGTCATAAAACTTTAAATTCTAAATTTTAAACTCTAAGGAAGGCTCTTTCTGATAATAAAAAACTTCTAACTCTGCAATGAGCGGAGCGCTCCGCGAATTAAGGATTCGGCGGTAGAGGATGGGTCTTTTTCGAGGATGGCGCGGAGGGCTTTGCGGGAATCGACCTGCTTGTAGCCGAGGGCGATGAGTGCGAGTTCTGCATCGGCTGCCTGTGTGGAAACCTGGCCGGATGCGGCGTCTTGCCAGGTGTCGGTGACGCCGACTTTATCTTTCAGCTCGAGGATGATGCGCTCTGCGGTTTTTTTGCCGATGCCTTTGGTTTTCGAAAGTAGCGCGGAATCTCCCGCGACCACGGCGGCCTTGAACATGTTTACAGGCATCCCACTGAGGATCGCGATGGCGATGGTGGGGCCGATCCCGGATACGCGGTCGATGAGCATGAGGAAAACATCGCGTTCCTCTTCTGTGGCGAAACCGTAGAGCGTGTGGGCATTTTCACGGATGTGAAGATGGGTGCGGAGATCGACAGCGGAGCCTTCGGTGGGGTGCAGGTGGTCGAAAGTGGATATTGGGATGATGGCCTCGTATCCGACTCCGTGGCAGTCTACGACCAGTCGGTTGGGGTAGGCCTCGATGATATTTCCTCTGAGTCTCGCGATCACGGATGGAGGTTTCGGAGGAAACGGCTCCGGATGCAAGAGGTAAGGCACAACCTTTTGCAGATCCTGGGGTGAATAAATTTCGAAAGTTCGAAGTTTGCATGCGCGGAATTCGTATACAAGGTCCGTCATGGCCGAGAGCGAAGAGGAAATTATCGTGTGTTACGCGTGCGCCGCGCCGATGAATATCGCCTCGGTGGTGCCTTATTCGCGGGTGGTTTGTCCGGACTGTGGCACGGAGAACCGGGTCAAGAAGCATTTCGGGCCGTATATGGTCACGAGGCGTCATGCGATCGGGGGGATGAGTTCCGTTTTTGTGGCGAAGGACGACACTTTGGACCGCGAGGTCGCTTTGAAAATTCTCAGTGAGGAGTATTCGAAGGACGAGACGCGGATCGCGGCGTTCGAGCAAGAAGCCCGGCTCACGGCTTCGTTCAGCCATCCGCATGTGGTGAGGGTTTACACGACGGGGCGCGCGTTCGGCTTGTTTTACATCGCTATGGAGTTTGTTCCGGGTGGGCATTTCGAGCATCGGATTCGTGAGTTAGGTAAGGTCCCTGAAACGAAGGTTATTCCCCTTGCAATCCAGATTGCCGAGGGGCTTAAAGGAGCGCAATCAGCGGGTCTGATCCACCGCGACATCAAGCCCGGAAATATTCTTTTGGATTCCGAAGGCAGCGCGAAGATCGTGGATTTCGGCTTGGCACTGGTGACCAAGGGCGGGAAAGCGAAGGCCACGGAGATCTGGGCGACGCCCTTCTACGTGCCTCCGGAAGCGATTGAGGGAGGGGTTGAGGATTTCCGAGCGGACATCTACGCATTCGGCGCGACTCTTTACCATGCCTTGGCAGGTAGGCCGCCGTGCAGCGAGGAATCGATGAGCACGTCTCTTCTCAAGGCAGCGAAGATGAAGGTCGTACCGTTGAAGAAGGCGGCTCCGGAGCTGACTGACGAGATTTGTGCGGTAATCGACCGGGCGATGGCCTACGAATCTAACAACAGGTTTCAGAGCTACGATGAAATGATCGTGGAGTTGAAGACCTCGCTCAAGGCCGCTCACGGCGAGCTCAATAGGGATTTCCAAGGAATCACCAAAGCGGAACGCCGTGCCCAGCTCAGGGATCAGAAGAAGCGCAAGATGATTACTACGGTGGGGATCATCACGCTTTGTATGGCCGTGGTCGTGTCGTTGATTCTGATCAGAACGTCAGGCTTAGGAAAGAAGAAGGATTCTTCATCGACGGTTGTTGCTGTGGGTGATGGTGACGGTAGTGGCTCGGAAAATTCGCAGGAGGTTGCAAGCCGTTATCATTCGGCTCGAAGGGCGATGACGATGGGCGATTACAATAAAGCTGAGAAAGTGTTTTCGAGCCTGTTAATGGAACAAGACGTTCAGGAACCGACCCGAACCTGGGCGGGTCTGGAGGCTGTGGTTGCCGCTTTCATGGATGGGCGGACGAATGATGCTAGGCGCAATGCGAAATTGGTAGAGAGACACATTGCGAGCAATCCGCCGGATCTGTCAGCGGGATTTGCGGTCGGGGTTGGGCCCATCCTGCGGAAGTTGGATGATATCCCGTTCTTCGATCCGGCGGAAATGAATCTCGATGAAAATGGCACTGAGCGTTTCATGGGTTTCTTGATCGCCGGTCTGAAAAATTGGGAACAAGGAGGGCTGGAGGAAGCGGTGCCTTTTTTCCGAAAGATCGTAGAGGATCCTTCGCTGAAGGGGAACGGGGTGCTTTCGTGGTATCGAGAGACTGCCGGCTATTATCTATCGGATTACGATCTTCTGACTTCGGGGCCGCTTGACACCGAACCGAAAGACCCAAAGGAATGCAGGAAGACGATCGACGAACTCAATGAGACCCTCACGCTGATGAAAACCCGGGGACGTGCAAAATTTAACATCCGTGCCCGGCAGCTCGATCTGGCAAGGCTGGAGAAGGATCTGAAAGACCCACGGAAGCCCCTCAAGGATCGGGCGAAAGAGATCTGGAAAGAAATCGATTCACTCGCGACAAACTATCGATTTTCAGAAATCGATAATCTGATTGCTAAAACCAGAAACGAGCTATCTGAAGGTTTGAAGAATACCCTGACGGTGGTCAATAGCGCCGCTGGGCTGTTTCTTCCTGAAATTGAATCGGATCTTCTGAATAAGCCCGTCAAGATTGTCCTGAATCTGAAAGACGGGGCGAAGATCAATTCTCTGGCGATGGCGGATGAAAAGAAGTTGCTTGGGCGTTTAGATTCCGGTGAGGTTAGGGAATTGAAATGGAAAGATTTCCATACCGACCAATTAATCGAGCTACATCGCGAGATTTTACAAGGAGTGACCGACGGGCAAAAACGGCTCCGCAGGCACGAATTGGCGATCGCGTTCGAGTGGTTGGCAGGAGACCGCAGACGTGCCCGATCGGCAGCGGAAAAGCTTTCCTCAGAAAATTCTGATTTCAAGACCCGTTGGGAGAAGGCTGCGAAAATTCTGCCCAGATAATCCGATAAGTGATTCTTGGGATGTCGTGAGATGACTTGATGTTTCGGGCATCCGGGCAAAGGCTTTGTGGCAGATGTCATACCGAACAAAACCAGAAGAGATCCATGGAATGCCCTCCGGGATTCCCCACATCATCGGTAATGAGGCGGCCGAGCGGTTTTCCTTTTATGGGATGAAGGCGATCCTTGCGATTTTCCTGACCCAATATCTCTTTTTGATGGATGGGACGGGCGGAAAAGCGATGGATCAAGCGCGTTCGACGGAGCTGGTGCACCTTTTCAATGGTGCGTTTTACCTGACGCCGTTCATTGGCGCGATTCTCGCAGATGTGTTTTTCGGGAAATACCGGGTTATCATCATGCTATCGTTGGTTTACTGCGGGGGGCACGCGGCGCTGGCGCTAATGGGCCAGTTCGGTAATTCCGAGGCATGGATGATCACTGGTATGGTGATGATCGCCCTCGGGGCCGGCGGGATCAAACCCTGTGTCTCCGCGCACGTCGGTGACCAGTTCGGTGCGAAGAACGCGAGGCTGCTTCCCAGGATCTTCAACTGGTTCTACTTTTCCATCAATCTCGGAGCCTTCGCCTCTATGCTACTGACACCTTGGCTGTTAGAATGGTATGGCCCGCACTGGGCCTTTGGTGTTCCCGGCGTGCTGATGGCGATCGCGACCTTCGTCTTCTGGCTCGGAAGAAAACGCTTCGCGCATGTCCCGCCGGGGGGGATGGGCTTTCTCCATGAGGCTTTCGGAAAAGACGGGCTGATGGCGATTCTCAAGCTCGCTCCGGTTTATCTTTTCGTCGCAGTCTTCTGGGCTCTATTCGATCAGACGAGCTCGACCTGGATTTTTCAAGCCCAGGACATGGATAGAAATTTTCTTGGCTTCAACTGGTTGGCATCACAGATCCAGTCGCTGAACTCGGTGTTCGTTCTGAGTTTTATACCGCTTTTCAGCTACTTCATATACCCGACCGTCGAGAAGTATTGGCCGCTGAGCCCACTACGGAAAATGGGGGTCGGCTTTGTCCTGATGACTGCCGCTTTCGTCTTGGTCAGCCTGATTCAGGTGAGGATCGATGGAGGAGAGCGACCCAACATCTCCTGGCAGATCGCCGCCTTCGCGCTGCTCACGGCTTCCGAGATTATGATTTCGATCGTCGCCCTCGAGTTCGCCTACACCCAGGCACCGAAGAGGATGAAATCCTTTATCATGTGCTTCTACCTGGCGGCCGTCGCGATCGGGAACTTCCTTGTCGCGGGGGTAAATCACTATATCAGGGTTCCAAGTGCGGCCGAGGAGCAGCTTGAGAAAGCCGTCGAGAAACTCCCGGAGAACTGGCAGAAAGACCCGCGCACAGCCGTGCTTCCCGGTTTCGATGAAGCTGACAAAGACGAGGTATTCATACGCCGCCTCAATAAGGGAGCTAAGATCCCGCTTGAAGTTCCCGGACAGGAAACTCTCGACCAAGCTGCGGACCTCATCATTGCCACCGCCTCAACCATGAATGACGTATACCCGAGCGAGGAAAAGGGGAATGGGTTGATCGGCGACTTCAAGGACTACTGGGGCAAACCTCTCAAATATCTGACTCTCAGTTCCACCACCGTCCGGATCTGGAGCGCAGGTGGCGATGGAAAATGGAACACCAAGTGGGATGTCGGGATCATCATTGAAAAGGACGAACCGGTAGCCGAGGTGAAAGTTTCTTGGCTAGACAAGATTCGTCCGGAAAAACCTTGGCTCCAAGAGCGCAGAAAAGAACTGGGGCTCGATCCCGAAAAGGTCGAAGGAGAAGATACCTTCAAGGAGACCACCTTTTCTGGCGGACAGGTCCGCTTGCAAGGCGCGAGCTACTTCTGGTTTTTTAGCGGCCTGATGGGCGCAACCGCTCTGTTGTTCATACCCTTCGCGATGATCTACCGTCCGAAAAGCTACCTGCAGGACACGTAAAGGATCGCGGATTTTAGTCCGCAAGCGATAAGGCTAGATGCGGACTAAAGTCCGGGCTCCGAAATCTCGCCCTCGCTTTGCCCGATAATCACCGCCGCGCACGAGTCGCTGAACACATTTACAGCCGTTCGGCTCATGTCCAGCAGGCGGTCCACCGAGAGCAGCGCGACGACCGCGGTCTCGGCGTTCGGGATCCCCGAGTTCTTCAGGATCAGAAGAATCGCCACCAGACTCGCCGATGGGATACCGGCCACGCCCACGCTGGTAAGCAGCGCCGCGACGATGATGAAGAACTGCGAGCCGATTCCGAGCTGGATACCCATCACCTGCGCGACGAAAATCACCGCCACACACTCGTAGAGCGCCGTGCCGTCCATGTTAACCGTCGCACCTAGAGGTAGAGTGAAACTGGACACCCGCTTGGAAACTCCCGCCTTATCCTGCACGGCGCGCATCGTCACTGGCAGGGTTGCGGAGGAGGAAGCCGTGGAAAACGCAAGTAGAAGCGCGGGCCGCATCGCCTTGAAATGGGCGAGGGGACTGACCTTTCCAATGAATTTCAGAGCCAAGGGAAGCACCACTAAGAGGTGCAGGAGCAGGGCGAAGAGGACGGTGAAAAAGTATTTACCGAGCTGGGTGAACAGATCCACGCCGGTCTCGTAGACCACTGGTAGAATCAACGCGTAAACCCCGATCGGTGCCACCGCCATGATCCATTTTGTGACCGTGATCATCGCATCGTTGGCTGCCCCGAAAAAACGCCTGACACTGTCACCTGTTTCATCGGGAAGTTGGGTCGCCGCGATCGCGAATAGGATGCTGAACACGATTACGCCTAGCAGTTGGCCGTTATTGCTGGCGGCGCTGATGACGTTTTCCGGAATCATGTCTTTGAAAATTTGGAGGAATTCCTTGCCCTCGCGTGTGCCCGCTTCCGCGACTTTGCTCTTGTCCGATTCATTTGCCGTTGCGCCCTTTTCGGCAAACGCGGCCTTGATCGCCTCATTTGGTTGGCCATCGACAAGCCCTGGCTTGACCGCGTTCACAACAACCAGACCTATCGTAATCGCGACCACGCTCGAGCAAGCGTAGAACGCCACGGTTTTAAGTCCCAAGCGCCCGAAACCCTCGACTCCCTTCATCCCGGTAATGCCGGAAATGACTGCTGTGACGATCAGCGGAACAATGATCATTTTGAGCGCCCGCATGAAGAGATCGCCGATAAACGAGCAGGCCCCAATCGCTCCCGCTACGAATTTTATTCCGTTCGAATCCTCGGCCGCGCCGTTGAATAGGCCTCGGAAAACCAGTGCGGTGATGGTTGCTAGAATCAGTGCTATTAGGATCTGCCAGTGAGTAGCGAGGCGCTTCATCCGGTAAATCAAGACCATCACCACCAAAATTGAAAGTCTCTTGCTCCGCTTTCTGCCATGCACCAGCTACCTAACCCGCCCGGCTAAATTTTTTACATCCATCATTTACAAGCAGTTCGGCAACCGTGACTCATAAGAATTACGGAAATTACGCACAACCTAAGAAAGTTTTTCAAATTTTATCCTCAGCTCTTCGTCGCGACTTTTTCTCAAATTTTTTTCCGCACCAAGAGGAGCGAATAGAATCGAAGAATCTGGCTCCAAATCACCGTGTTCTCTTGAGTGTTTACTATGTAGACACAGAGCTATACCACTACATATTGTATTGTGAATAATTTGTGGATACCACATCTGCAAAATCGAATTGACCGAAGGAGTTTACTGGGTTCAGTATTCATGACGCTACATCCGACTCCGGCGTCACGTTTCAAGCTCAAATCAACCTCATAAAATACGATCCAATGTCCACCACTACCGTAACCCTTGGCACCCGCACCTTCGTCCTCGATAAAGCCAAAGCAGAACTCGCTTATAAGTCCAAGAAAGTCATCAACGGCAAAGACACGATGTTTTTCAACATCCTCCCGCTCAAATACACTTGGGCGTATGACCTCTACAAGACGATGAAGAACAACCATTGGGAGCCAGAGGACATCTCGATGCAGAAGGACGTCGAGCAGTGGCGCTCCAACGAGATCTCCGATGTCGAGCGCTGGATCATCAAGATGGGCATCGGCTACTTCTCCGCCGCAGAGGGCATTGTCGGTGACAATGTTCTTCACGTCGTCCGTGAGGTGGTTACCGCGCCCGAAATCAAAATGGTTCTGGGGCGCCACGCCCACGAGGAAAACATCCACGCCGACAGCCTCGTCTACATGCTCAGCTCGCTCGGCCTCAACCCGCATGAGTGCGAAGCCATGTTTGAGGATATCCCGACCATCACTGCCAAAAACAACTTCGTGACTTCGAACTCGAAGGCGCTCCGTCGCGATATCGACCTCACCATCACGGAAAACAAGCAGGCGCTCGCGAAAAACATCTTCATGTTCGGTCAGATCATGGAGGGCACTCAGTTCTACGGCCTCTTCGGCATGATCCTTTCCCTCTATCGCCAGAACAAATTCCCTGGCATCGGCCAGATGTTCCGCTACACCCTTCGCGATGAATCCAACCACATCGAGGTCTTCCGCAATCTCCTCATGGATCTCATTGATGAAAACCCCGACATCTGGACTGAGGACTTCCGCGACGATCTTCGCGACACTATGAAAGAAGGCGTCGAGCTGGAAAAAGCCTTCATCCGCGATTGCCTCCCAGTCTCCGGCCTCGGACTCAACTCCGATGATTTCGAAACCTATATCGACTACATCGCCGACCGCCGCCTCACCTCCTGCGGCCTCGCCCCGCTCAACGAATCAGTCAGCAACCCATTCCCATGGCTCGCCGAAATGATGGACATAAAGAAAGAGCAAAACTTCTTCGAAGGCCGCGTCACCGAATACCAAAAAGCCGCCGCCCTCTCCTCCGTCGACGACGATGAACTCTAAGAAGTGGCTAGTGCCGAGTGATCAGTGATCAGTGGAAGATAAGAATCGAACCAATGAAGATAACCAGAATTGCAAATCAGATACAGCGGGAGCCTAAGGTAGTGAACTTTAAAAGCCCTTCATTCCATTGGAACGAACGCGATGAAGTCTTGGAGGTCAGACAAGAAGCTGCGAGCGATTTTTCGGAAGCTTCTCTCTATGATTTTACTTTAGCGATTTCTCTCAGTGAAATGTCCAGCTTGGTTAGAGTTTTGGCCGAGTCAGGATTAGCAAAGTCACCAAACTTAATTAATGACCAGATGGCAGACACTACACGACATCTCCTCTCGCTACTGTGGTCACTTTCAAAACCACCACAATTCGAACAAACTCCCGCTTAGTCATCTGTAAAAAATGCAGAAAAATCGACCTTTTCAACATTTGAACCAGACAAATCCAAAGTTCTTAAGCCCCAACGGGGCGATTCATAACAGCCTAGGGCAACGCCCTAGGTGAAATCCCAAAGGATTAGTGGGCAAGTAAACAACTCCTCTCCTCAATTAACTCCGCCGCAGCCCCACCCCCCACCCCCCACCGCCCCGAATCCACTCCATCTTCGACCTTAGACCTTAGACCTTAGACCTTAGACCTTAGACCTTCCCACTTTCAGACATTAGACAATCTCTCCAGCCCTGTAGGGGCGAAACATAATAGCCCAGGGCATCGCCCTAGGTTCCATCCAATCCAAATTCCAGGCAAGCAAATACCACCGCTGCCCAAAAACCTCCGCCGCAGCCCCACACCCCACCCGCCCGAATCCACCCTGTCTCCCACTGCTTCCTGACTCCTACCTCCTGACTCCTGACTCCTGCCCGCTAAATCAGTTCGCCTCCGCCAAACAAAAAAAACACCGCCACCGAATCCGACCATGTACCGTAGTTTAAACCTCGCCGAAGACAACATCCTCAAGCAAGTCATCTCCGACCGCTTCGCCCTCGCATCCACCGACCGCCAATACGACTGGCGCGAATCCATCCCCGCGGACAAGCGCAAGCCCATGGCTGACATCATGGTCACGCGGGGCGAAAAAGAGCACCAGTTCTCCCTCGAAGACGTCGCCGACGCAATCGGCGAATCCCTTGCCGACCTCCTCGTCGCTCGCTCGGAAGACGAGAAATCCATCTTTTCCGACGTCAACCGCAAGTTCGTCTCCCAAGTCGCCCACGCCGTCGCCGTTTCCCTCACCGAAACACTCGAAGCCGGCGGACGCCTCCGCCTTTCCGAAGCCGATCTCTACCTCCTGATCGAAAAAGCCCTGCTTGAAAACGAAGCCTACGACGTCGCCAAATCTCTGGCCTTCCGGCGTTCCCTCCAAAAGACCGGCCACCTCGAGACCGGCACCGGACCGCACGCCCTTCCCGTCCGCCTAATCCGCCGCAACGGCAACGTCGTGCCATGGTCTGAGACCAAGATTGAGATCGCCGTCCGCAAAGCTTTCCTCACCATCCACGAAAACCCCGAGCCCGCCGTCGAGGTCGCAAAAGCCGTCACCGAGCAAGTTCGCTGCGGCGACCAATCCTTCGTCCACATCGAAGATGTCCAAGATCTCGTGCAGGAGACGCTCATGCGCCAAGGTCACTACAAGGCCGCCCAGCATTACATCCTTTATCGTGCCGAGCGCGGCCGCCTCCGTATCGAGGAGGAGGACATCGCCTCCGAGGATCTCGCTCAGGATTCCATGATCGTCGTCACCACAGACGACGGGAAATCTTCCTTCTGGGATGGCATGGAGCTTAAAAAGCGCATCGCCTTCGCCTCCATCGGCCTCGAGCTCAACCTCCCGGAAGCCGATATCGAACGCGAACTCCGCCGCTCCATCGGCGCGGAAATTTCCGCCAAAGATCTCAAAGCGACCATCATCCTGAACTCCAAGACTCTCATTGAGAAGGACGCGGACTTCGCCAAATTCGCCGCCCGCATCCTGCTCTCCTACATCTATGAGGAAGTGCTCGATTGGGACATCGCCACCGATGGCGTCGAGAAACTCAAAGAAGCCCACAAGTCCGGCTTCAAGTCCTACCTCAAGCACGGAGTCGCCATCAAGCGCCTCAACCCGGAGCTACTCCAGAAATACGATCTCGAGAGACTCGCCGAAGCTTTTGATCCCACCGC
>Ga0105055_10003932_pt1 | contig 22148 bp, 50 predicted proteins | sample BON03_FD_78090 | JGI IMG/M metagenome (GOLD analysis project Ga0105055, IMG submission 78090) | Freshwater microbial communities from Lake Bonney liftoff mats and glacier meltwater in Antarctica - BON-03 | ecosystem: Environmental > Aquatic > Freshwater > Ice > Glacier meltwater | place: Lake...
CATTGCATTGCATAATCATATGTTACCTAGTGGATATGTCGCATCTATGCGTCGGGCTCCGCCAACTAAACCTGTTGACCCCACCTCAATTAATTTGCATCATATCGTAATCTGATCACGTATTCCGCTAAATATATAAAATATTAACGGAGCATATACATGGAAAATCATACTGATCTTGTAGAAGAACTAGAAGGTATCGTCGAGGAATTAAAACAAGATTCTAACAACTCCTCTGCAGCCTTTAGATTGTTTGAGATATCTGAACATCTTCTACGTGGGTTTATCAATGATTTCGAAGTAGATTACCACGGGCACGATCAAGATCCTACTGAAGATGATAAAGATGAGTCGAGTGAAACTCATCAGGCTCCAGAGTCAGAAATACCAGCCAAAACAGGTCCATACTCCGTAGTCAATAAGATACCGTCGTTCTCAGATATGAAAAAGAATATTAACGAATGGTTAGAGCCCGTCGCGGAGTTTGAAACAGAACATGAAGCTATCAAATATCTAACAGAGTCGGTCGGCGAAGGATCAGTTATCAGCACATCTTGGGATATAGGTATTGGTGAAATTACGTATTCAGTATCTGCAGAATAAGGGTTGATTTATAGCTTCTAATTAGCTATAAGTGTGGATGATACGGAACCGAGATCAAAAAGTTATCGATATGCTGGCAAAAGTTGCTGCAGATGTCGCCGCAGTTCGCTCTGCGCGTATTGCTGCCGCTGTTTGTATCGGGCGTGAAGTAATTTCTCTCGGAACGAATCAGACGAAGACGCATACATTTCAACAAAGATTTCAAAAACATTCTAAAGCATGCTACTGGCATGCTGAGACAAACGCCATATATAACGCATTGAAGCGAGTTAATATTCAAGACCTTGAAAAAGCGACGCTTTATGTTGCTCGTGTAAAGTACGATAATACTGACAGATATGTCGGAAAATTGGTTTATGGTATGGCTAAGCCTTGCATTGGATGCGAATCGTGTATACAATGGGTAGGTATTAAGAGAGTCTGCTATACGACAGATGAAGGTGGCATAGAAAGCATTTAAGAATTCGCGCGGGATCACTCCGTAAGTCGTGAAAGTTAAAGGGTAAGTTCTTCATGGATGGGAAGAACCGCGTAATAGACGAGGTGGTCGGTCTATTACATTTTGTTAATATTATGGATTTAAGATGTGGTAGAGCAACTAACTGTAAATCCCTTTTCAGTAAGGTGGTCAACATTTTTTCTTGATCTAGCAGAATTTTATTCTAAGCAATCAAAAGATCCCTCCACAAAATGTGGCGCGGTTGTTGTCGATAATTGTAACCTACCTATCGCTTTCGGTTTTAATGGCTTCCCAAAGAGTATTCCAGATAATCCTGAATGGCTAGCTGATCGCGATACGAAGTATGAAATGGTTATTCATGCAGAAGTTAACGCTATATTAAACGCGACAGCTTCTGTAAAGGGTTGTCATCTCTTCGTTACAGGTCCATCCTGTCCTGATTGCACTAAGTTTATCATTGCTGCAGGTATCGTGTCTGTACATTGGCGTCTCGGGCAAACAGAATTTCTTGAACGTTGGAGAGACCGGTTAGAAATATCAGCTCGGATATACGATCGAGCAGGAATTACCCCTTTTATATATCAATAGGAATTATAATATGATACCCACTCTAGACGATTTTTGGGCGATTTTTGACGAACACTATTGGGTCGCTGGTGAACGGTACGAGTATCCTCCTGCAAATCCCCAGTTTACCGAAATGCACTGTTTAGGTGCTCGTAATGATCGTAAAGTCTTTATCATGATTAAGGATATTGTAACTGACCAAATTTGGGGAGTACTGGTTCATGCTCCAGATTCATGGACGGAAAGTTATAAAGATTTTTACGTATCCGGGCCTGTTAAGATACTGGCGATCCCGCGTCAGATTACAATATATGATTATATCGAGGACACAAATGGGTGAAGTAATATCAATTTTTGACCGGAAGCCGGTTGAAACATATCTAGAGAACTCTCGCACTGTTGATATTCGTTCTCCAGATCAACCTAATTGGTTCGTCACCCCACACCTTATTGAAAGTTGGGTCGGGGAGCTTGTAGATATTATTGAACTCGATCATTTCGGATACGAGCTCGAAGGGCCTAATTTGAAGATCTTTGAAGCGGAAATATCTGAAGTATTAGCGCGACATTTTATTAAAACATAACAGTTGTACTCCTCTATCAGATAGACTATAAGTGGTTATCAGATAACGGAGAAACAGACATGACCATTCAGAACTTCGATCGCCAAAACCTGAAGCAGCTTCGCACCGATATGGAGGCTGCTCTTGCTGCAGTTACTACAAAGCATGGAGTTACGTTTTCGTTGGGTTCGATGCGCTTTGACGCTGATCGTGTCACGTGTAAAGTAGAAGCCAATACCACGATTCAAACGGCTTCTTCGGTTAATACCACTGCTCCTACCGGGCCTGCTACGGGTCTCTCGCCTACTCTGCAAAGGGCTATGACTACTCATGGTGTTCGTTCGACCTCGGGTCGCAAAGGGGAAACCCTAACCGCTTATAACGCTTCGCGTCCGAAGTACCCCTTCTCTTATGAGACGATCCGCGGTACTCGCTACAAGCAAACGGTCGTGCAGGCTCGCGCCATGTTCGGCGCCGTTTAACAGTAGTTGCACTGATATCGATTAGTAGCTATAACACTGTATGAAAGAGGAGAATGGCGCATGAAAAAGACTCTCAAACCTCGCAACCCTTTCGCGCAGGCCCTCGGCAATCCTCTGTATAGTCGCAAGCGGATCGTGCCTGATAAGACTAAGTATGATCGCCGTGCGAATCGTTCGCAGGAGCAGGTTATTGACTAATACCAACTGGGAAACAGAGAAGGCCGCCCTGCTTGTCGAAATCGCGGACCTGACAAAAGCTCTTACTGGGCTGACGTGTGGCGGTTCCGAGTTCTTTTCACGTAAGGGAGACCGGTTCGTCGCGGATATTCCAGCTTGTGTCAACTGGGTAAACCAACGGAATCGCGACGCACACAATCGCCTTCTCGATGCAGTGTATAAGCGTCTTGAAGTTGAGGATAAACTTACGAAGTACACGACACAAGGGTACGTAAAATGACATTATATGCAGCACTCTCAACGCGAAGCATTTTTCATGAAGGTGATGAGCGGTCACGTATAAGTCCCGGCCATGGTTATCCTGCTTATACGGAGACGGTCGATACCATAAAGCTATTTAAAGACGAAGCTGAAATGCTCATTTGGGTTAAAGGGCAGAGTCGAAATGCCGAACGTCCCTTTCAAATTATCCGATATGAGAACGTGGAAATTAAGCAAACATTTACTGTTGAGGTGATATGATCTGGTTGATTGGTTCAAAGGCGGTACAGCATTATCTAAAGGGAAAAATGTATCGCCGTTGCGCTGATACAGATCTAATGTGTTCACCTGAGGATCTTTGCAACATACAAAAGCGGCTGCTTGCCGACGGTGTGTTCTTTATGTTAAACCAATCAACTACGTATGCAGGTAAGTACAAGCTACATATTGCGGGCGCTGATACATTTGAGATTGATACCACGGAGAATGAGTCTCGGATTTTTCTCACCGAGACTGGTAACGTACCGTCATCGACAACAAGTCTAACACATATCGGTGAAGTATGTATCCCATCTCTTGATATGCTCTATGCGATCAAACGCGCACATGCAGGTCTTCCTGTTCACACTGACAAGACTCTTCTCGATCTTATCAAACTAGGTAAGATGTTGTTCGCGAATGAGCCAGGTGTAATGAAACTTCATGAAGATGAACAGCATCTTTTTAATCTACTCAAATCAGAAGCTGTAGCGCGAGACGCAAATCGTAAAGCGCGTATCAACTTTAATAAACCTGCAAAAGACTTTTTTAAGCAGTCGGAAGCCTTTCGTCAATATACTCACGACAAAGTACATGACATGACATGCAGATGGTCCGCCCCACTTTTTAGAGATAATCTTAAATATGCCGACCGAGCTCTGATTGACATGCCGCGGTTTATGAATAGACCACTCGAGTATCGTCTAACAATGGTACAAGAAGAAGCGATTGTAATCGGAATCGAGCGAGCATACCTCGACGATCGAACTCTCCGAGCTGATGTAGTTTACCGGTTAGGACTAACAAAGCTAGTTCGAGATCTCTCAAAGGGTGCATTCCAGGAATTTATGCTTGAGCATATGCACCTACTATCAAAAACACCTGATTGGCAATTTCTCGAGAGATTCAATCAAGCGGAACATGAAGGATATTTTAATGAAACTTAGGGACTCTGTTAACCGATTATCAGAATTACTAGAAGTTCCAATTAGTATGAGTTATCCATCTCGTACTAGGTGGTGTATTGGCGGCTTTAACTATTATTATGACTGCCCCTCCGTCGCATTCAACCGCCCTATTATACCTCTCCTGACCACATTAAAGGAGTTGATGCCTAGTATAAAAACTGGTATAATTACCGGACCTGAATCTACTACGCAACGAAGATTTTTTAAGATCTACGGAGTATACTATGCTGTTTGGGAGCCAGCTAGCCTCAGTGGCATTGGGGTTTCAGCAAACATAGCATATGTATTCACCGCAAGTAAGCTACGTAACCCACGTTTTTCAATTCAATACGATTAAAAAGGAAATACTATGACAGAGCCACGACTAACTATCGAAATGGTTAACGATCTCGAACTTACTGACGGGGAGGTTGATGAGGAAACTGGGAAAACCTGGAAGTTTGTTAACGAGTCCGAGGGCACGTATGACCAAGGTTCCATGACATATCAGTATGTCTATCAGCATATTGAATCTGGAGAGCTTTGGGCCTTTGACCATTACTGTAACTCCTGGGCAGATGATTACGAAGTATATGAGCCGTATCTCGTTACTCCTACGGTAGTAACTGTAACGAAATATGTGAGAGTATAATATGGTAATAATGGTTGATCCTCCATACGGGTCTGCATATGGGTTTCCTAAACCCGTTACATTTACCCCCTCACATCCGAGTCTCCCCGGAGAAGAATACGAAGTGGAGCTAAAGAATTGGTTTCGCGATGAGGGATACCCAGATCGCCTAATTAGTGAGGGAATGCTGGATTATTGCAAATATATCGACGATAATACTGATACTGATGAGGAGTTAGAAGCTCTTCTCCGTCCGTTTATCTTACGGGGAGAGGAGTTTGCTGAAACCCTCCCAGGTTATCATGCTTATGAGTATGGTCGGCGTAAACAAGCGCCACATGAACTTTGCGTGGATGATATACGCGCTCTCAAAAAATGGTTCCTCAGTAAAGGGTTCACATATTAAACGACGAGTAAGGAAAGCTATACATGACACGAGATATTGGTGAGGTATGGCGTATAGATTGGTCTTCTAAAAAGCCATGGGCTGTACAGGGACCGGGCGCTGTCGCTCATTATAGAACTAAGAAAGAAGCGAGATGGGTAGGAAATCTTTTCTTACACGTATTAGAACAAAAACTAGAACGCGAAAGGATGATCAATGCGGGAAGTAACACAACTAAGCTATCTACTGGGGATGCCCCTGGAGAATGCGAGAACGATGGCAGCTGAAAACGGATATACTATCCGCGCCATAGAACAGACAGAAGAAACAGACACATATCTTATTACGGCAGATTACGACGACCGTCGAGTGAATGTAATGACGCACGCTGGTATGATTATGGCGATTGAAAGTATCGGCTAATGAAACACTTCCGGGACCTTTCAGCGTCTGAAATGCGAACGTTTATCAATTCTGATTTAGATTTTACCGTAAAACTAGACGGTTCCTATTTTGGAATTGGAGTAGATGAACTCGGATTTTATACAAAAATGAAAGGTCCTAAGAAGTTCCGTGAACCTCAAGACTATTCGGAAACATATCAGTATATCTTTAAAACTGCTCATGTGATTGCATCGAAATGGTTCGCTGATGTTCATACTTTACTACCCTCAATCGTTGAGATTTCTACTGAACTGTTCGGTAATAAAATGCCAAACAGCATAAGATATAGTAACGCAGTTTACCCCTATCAATGCTTTATGGTAATTACGTCTAATCTAGATCAATATCAACCACACATCGTTCGCCCCATCCGTGAGTACAGTACTGGTGCTAGGCTCCTATCGAGTTCAAATGGGGTAAATATAACTGCAACGGTTGAACTACAAACGTGGACAATTCTTTACGGGGCGACGAACCGGTACAGTTTACCTCATAGCATTGAACTCTTACTTAGAGATACAGCAGACTTATCGGCGATGGCTGATATACCACTAAACCGAACACTTCCTATTAATGTAACAAAAGAAGAAGTGCTTGAAGCTCGAGACGCCGTCAAGCAAATCTATGAAGTTCTTAAAGAACTTATCCGTATAGACATTACTGAAAAATATGTAGGTGATGACAAGAGAGATACAGAACTTACGAACGAGGGTATAGTCATCCGTTACGGGGACAATCAACTTGTAAAGCTTATCCATCCGCAGTTTCGTATATTTAATACATACTACCATATGTGGCAGGATCGTCTAATCGGATCTGAAAATTCATATAAGATGTTCGTGGGAGATAAATCAAAAGAACTGAATAGATTGCTTGAAAAGTATCTACGAAACCCCTATACTGAGCGGGAAGTCCACGATAGGACGCTACTGCTATTTGCTGAAGAGAGAAAGAGATTAGATGGGCGGAAAAGTTTGGAATGATACTGTAAGTATACCTGATGCAAAGACGCTCAAGTATGTTTTAAATACGATATCTGAAATTACTAAAATCGAAAACTTAGAAAGCAGACTTCTCGGTTCAGGGCAACTCGGGAAGTTTCCTATGGGAGATATCGATATTAATATGGACAAAGATCTTTATGATCAAGAACATATTATGAATATCCTTGTTACGAGATTAGGTCGTAGTTCTGTTAACTGGCTTGGAAACACTCTCTATTGCCGTGTAGCTCTTGGTACGAATGTATATCAGGTAGACTTTATGTTTGGTGATTACAACTGGCAGCAGTTCGCCTATGCAGGAGCTATCAATTCAAAGTTTAAAGGCGTTCACCGTAATATGCTAATTAAGGCATACGCAGCGTTGCTTTCAGATCAAACCGTATTTGAAGACGATGAACTTGTCGCTCGAGCAGGTTGGACCTTTATGGTACAAACCGGTTTGATGTACAGATACAGACATCGCCACTTTAAGCGTGATGGAGTAACGCGGGTAAAAGCCTTTACAGAGTTAAATGTATCTGGTTGGAACGAAGCCTACCGGATCGGTATGGTTCCTTTTTCGAAGCCTTCTTCTACAATTACCTCCGTTACAAAGGCGATGCAAAGTTTATTTGCCGATGACAGGGTTCTACCTATACTTGATAGTTACGAAACACTACACACATATCTTGTTAATCGGCTTTCGAGTACAAAATATGATGAGCTTATGAAAATCTACCATGTAATGTGTGAGGAAAACCGGGTGGAATATACATGAATATTATCATGCTCGATATCGATGGAGTTATTAAGCCGTTCGGGGATACGCATGGGCTTGATCCAAATCGTCACGAACTCAACCATAAAGGTTGGCCAATGGAGCGTGTTCGACGTATACAGGATATTTGCGAACGAGCTGCTCCGTGTGGAGTTGTAATTTCAAGCACATGGCGAAAGATTTCAAGGGACCATAACATGCCTGGTTGGTGGCAGGATCAGTTTTCCCAAATGGGATTTGATATTAATGTTTATGGCGTAACACCTAAGGCGGCGAACGGATTTAGAGGTCGCGAGGTCAACAATTGGCTGTTTCATAATAGAGATGTGTATGAGGTTGAAAACTATGTTACAATCGACGACGACTCTGACTTTTACGAAGATCAACCATTTTATCAAATAAACGGGTTTGTTGGTATCGAAGACGAGGATGTAGATAATATAGTTGCATGGCTTAACGACCGTACTCCTCTTAGGGCTCCACCGTGCGGATACCATAAAGAGACGACTACATATGATGATAATACAGTTTCTCTGTATCCGGAATATTTTAGTTGACATAGAATACGGAAGTAGCTATATTAGTAAGGTAAGAAATAGTCAGGTGCAGGTCCTGAGGTCTCCCTGGGGTCTATCCTCGGGGTGAGTATGCAATGTAGAGCGTATTCTTACAAAAAGAGTGATAAATTGTGACTGATCAACAGTGAACTCAAGCTGATGTCACATATTAACCATTCGGCGTATATGAATCGAGCGGGTTGATCTTCGCTATAGATTTTTACGAAACGAGGATTTCCTCTAGGAGACCGACTGGTATGTGGTCAACCTGAACTAATGTCAGACGCTGCTATAGCAGTTGAGATATAATCATACTCCTTCATTTGAGGTACTGCTATGGATCTAGAAACACTTTTAGCGCGAGGTCGTGCAGACGATTTTAATACTCAAGAAAATCGTATTATGTTAGATTTAGCAGTACGCAAAATACTTAAGAAAATGGGGCGAATCGGCCCAGTTCCAGTTGATTATACCATCGATATAGATTATACCAATAATAGCTTATTAGTATATTTTTCACAGGAACAAACACCATGGGTAAAGTAATTGAATTCTACGCAGCAGCAGATGCGCTTCGCAAAAAGCAAATCGAGGCCGAAATAAGCAAATCTGCTGCTGCACAATGTCGTGAACGATTCCTTGCAGGTTCGGCGCCACTTTCGGGTAACCTAGATTCGTCGGACGATTGGGAACAATATCACGTTTACCCTGTCAAAAAAGATGGTGTGTGGGAAGTGTGGCTTCCGTATGATGACGCTTGCATGCTAACGTTCCCAGAAGAAGCTCGTGCACGGACGTTCGCCCGTGATCTGAATAGTTTGGTTGGTTCAGGTGTCGCAGTATATACTGGTATGCCTCCGATCAGTCCCTCTTACGCATAGGAATTACATATGAGATACATTTATTCGTTCATCAGAAAAGACATTTCACATACACAACGTATTATTCAAGGCATACATGCAGGCTTTGAACTGGCGTTGTTTCTAAAGCCGTTTGAAGACGGAAAGCCGTCCTCTCTCGTGTTGTTTGAAGTCGCGGATGAGGTCGAACTAGTCGATGTTCATCGATATCTTCTAGAAGAAGGGCTTGTCACCAATAAGGATTTTCACATATTTTTCGAGACAGACCGAAATGACGGATGGACGTCGATCTGCTCGAGGCCGATGGAGGACGCAGAGCGACTTATCTTTAAGGAATTTAACCTGTATAAAGACGAGGATTACACAGAGCAAGACGAAATTCAACGGAACATCTTGATCACGGAAGGAAGAGGAGCTTGATAGCTCCTTTTTTTTATTCCACTTAATCCCGAACAGGGTCATTTTCAGCTATCTCTTCTTCCATGTTTGACGGAACGATCATATCTATTCCAATACCTGCACTGGTGTTGTCTGTGCGTCGTTTCGCGTAATTTAGTAGAGCTAGTGCGGTTCCGCTGATAGCAGCCACTAATGCTGTAATTTGGTCAGGTGACATAATTGCTACCCATACCATGATGAACATCATCAATAGAAAGAACAACTTAGAGAGACTAATAACCGCTCTCCCTGGCTCCATTAAGTTAATTGTACGAAGAAACTTAAACAGAAAATTCGTATCGTTAAAGTATCGTTCAGATATTTCCTGCATTTGATTGTCCTTTTTTATGTATTTATCAAAAATAAGAGTTGCCATGTTTAACAAACGCTGTTATACTACGTGTGCGTTTGAAAGAAGTTTTTAGATTTGCTAATATAATGAATACCTGTGAGGATTTTTAAAATGCTAGATGAGCAATTCTCAGAGAAGCGAGCGACGCAGAAACAAGCATCCCGCTTTAAAGACGATATGGATCTCCGTGAGAATCGTATTACTCGAGAGGAATTGTCAAAGCAGAATAGCATATTCGCTGCGTTTGATATTCCGAACGCTACAATTAAGAGACGTACAAAATGATAAAATATGAAATTCAAATTAACATACAGTATGATTCGTGGAACGAAGACGAATACTGTTATTCAGTTGTATTGTTCAACAACATACTAGATAATGGTGTTCAGTTGACTAGCATCGAACGAGGTAGTCACGGTCCCGGTGTTGCTATTGCGTATGCGTATGCGATCTATAACATTATGGATCATGCAGAAACAATCGTCAAAAATAACGTACGAGGATAATAATATGGCCGTTGGTAACATACTAGATAATGACCTGTATAAGTTTATTATGCATCAGTTTATCTTTGAAAAGTATCCAGATGTTGACGTTACCTGGAGTCTGATAAACCGAAGTAAGTCTATCCGTATCGCTGACGATGTTGATATGTCTGAACTTGTGACACAACTTGATAGGATTTCAGCGTTCAGGTTTAATACGTTCATGACAGAAATCTTAAACACAGTTCATCCAAATTTCTTCACAAAGCAATATCTAGACTATCTTGTGCATGATTTTAGACTAGCTCCGTATTCGCTCGACGTTGTTGATGGGCAGTTTGAGTTGTTCTTCCGCGGATCCTGGCTAGAGACGACTCTCTGGGAAGTAATGGCGATGGCTACGATTTCAGAACTGCGAGGGTCAGGCTTCTCGTTTGTGGACACGATGGATGATTTTACTATTAAATGTAAAATGATTCGTGAGTATAATCACCTGAACAAACGAACAATTACTGTTTCTGATTTCGGGACCAGGCGGCGAGTTGCGGCATCATTCCAGGCGTCTGTAAATATTGTTGGACGAGATATCTTCTCTGGCACATCTAATGTATGGGTCGCGTGGGTCGCTGAAATTCCTTGTGTTGGAACATATGCGCACGAAATTCCTATGGTACTCACCGCACTAGCAAACGGGTGGGATGCTGTAGATGCTCAATACGAGTTCCCGGCATATTGCTATGAGAAATACGGCTCAGTTCTGATTCTACCAGATACATATGGATCAACACAATTCTATGATAATATGCCTTCTCGCCCTGGGATGGTTAATCACGTGCCTATATGGGCTGTCGATACTATTCGTATAGATTCAAAAGATCCTGTTGCAGCTGGTAACGAAGCTTTACAGTTTATGAAGGAATATCTTTCAGAGCCGAGCCGCCGCGTTGGTCTGCTATTCTCTGATGGATTAAAGGTAGAGTCTATTCTATATCTTGATGCATATTTTAAGGATAAAGCTCATCCGAAGTTCGGCTGGGGTACTGATGTTACAAATGCGAACAACTCGGCTTCGATTGTATGCAAGGTAACTGAAGTTGAGGGTCGGCCGTGTATAAAGCTATCAGATCAATTTGCAAAAGCTACTAATTGCCCGGAAACGGCAGAATACTACCGCATGTTTGGAACAAAGGGAATGGAATAATGGACGAAATACGAGAACTTATTGACGTGTTTGAATTTACTTGTCGTAATTTTGATTGGGATGTATCAGATATAGTACTTGAAGAGAGTCTGAAGCAGATAACTGATGCGCGATGGGCACTAATAGATGCTATTACTGAAAAAGTTGAACCGGAAGAAGCATGAGATTCATAAGCGATCTAACACGAGCGGAAATTGTCCCTGGACTCAAACTTATTTCGAGTCTCGGTACTGCTGGAGTAATTACAAAAATTACAACAGATGAGGATTTTGAACCAGATTCCTATGCTGAATATGCTACAGTTAACTGGGACAATGGTAAGGAATCCCTCCTTGCTATGAAACAAATACGAACGTATAATAAGGTTCAAGTTGCAGAAGAGGTATAAGATGAAAAAGAATATCCTACTAGTAGTTGATACTCAATATGATTTTATGGTGTCAGACGGAGCGCTTTATGTACCTGGCGCTGAAGACATCATTGTTCCACTCATCAAGTATGTGAACAATATTAGTACCGACGACTTCCATTTGGTGTATAGTACTATGGATTCACATACAGAAGCGGCGTATTCTGTATCAGAGGAAGCAAAACAGTTTCCTATCCACTGCGTAGTCGGTACCCTCGGGATCGAGAATATAATTAACCTCGAGGGTATTATGGGGATACTTCCAGTTTTTATCCAATGTAAAAGTGTATTTGATATGTGGGCTCCACCTACCAACGGCGGCAAAAGTTGGGTGTATGAAGCTTATTGCAGCGACGATGAACCTGCGCCACTTGAAGATTTCTGGAAAGACGCCAAAAAAATTACAAATGAAGTATATGTAGTTGGAGTCGCCACTGATGTGTGTGTCAAATATGCAGTCGTTGGTCTACTCGAGCGTGGGTTTAAGGTCGCGGTTGTAGATGCTTTAACGCGAGGGATTGAATCTAATTCATGCAACTCGCCTGACCTGGCAGAGTATATTAACACCAAACAGTTACGATTTATTGCGGAATAATTATGATAGTACACGTAGCAGAAAACACATACGAATGTGGGTCAAGTCAGTTAGAGTTTTCAGCTGCTGATGCTGCATTTCTACAAAAGTCGCATGATACTGCCGAAAATGTGTTACAGATTGAACATGATACGCACCTAACTATTAGATACGGTGTTGTAGATTTTGATCCGTCGCGCGTAAAGAAGCGTATTGAATACATCGAACCTATTATCGTAACTATCGAAGATATCGATTGCTTCCCTAATACGAAAGATGGAGCCGCGGTATACTTCAAGGTAAAACCGACACCTGATCTCTTAGAGCTGAGAGCAATCGTCGAAGAGGGGTGTGAATGTATCCCCTCTACGTTTCCCAATTATGTACCACATATTACAATTGGGTTTTTTAATCCAGCTGCTTGGCGTAATGAAGCAGAAAAGATACGTGCAATGTACACTTTCCCATTTGATATCATTGCAGATAATTTTGTATTTTCGGAGAAAACAGGGAAGCAGTTTAGCTTTCCGCTCCATAAAAATCACGCGGCTAATAGGATCGCGCATATGATTAAGACGCAAATGACAGAAAACAGTTGATCTGATCCATAGTTTAAACTATAACCAGTCATCAGATGAAACGGCGAGGAGCTGAAGAATGTTTGAAAAATGGGATACTCTCGCGACCGCGAGCATTACTATTACGGAAGTCAATACTAACCGCAGTCAAGTAATTTCGATCTCATTTCAGCGGGTTCCACGCATGAATGGAAAACGTCGAATTAAATACTCGTATGGAAATCATAAGTGGCGTGAAGAAGTAGAAAATGTCTATGAAATCCACAGGTGGCTTGAAGGTGGTAAACTCCCCGTCGATGTCGAACACATCCCATTATTTCATTAGAGAGGTAAGATGAAAACAGCTGAAAACATTGCGATCGTAGAACGCGTTTTACAGAAAACTATTCCAGCTCGCGAAGTACAGGTTACTATTACGATTACTGAACTATGTCGGTTTATCGAAGCAGGGCGTGTACATGAAAAGGCGAAGAAGCCTGCAGGACAATACGACGAGTTGCGTGATATGTTTGGCGCCTCTGGACCTCGAATGAAAAGGTCAAGCTTCTCAGATTTGTTTAGTTAACAGTTGCAATAGAACCAAAAAAGACCTATATTGGGTATAGAAAGAAACAGGAGATTCGATATGCTTTATTTCAAGACTCGTGACTCGGCTCGCGCTTTTGCTGATCGTACTAATCGTTCAGTGACTGACCTCGGCACCGATGCTCCTAAGCGTTGGGCGGTTCAGGTCGTGGTGTTCGCCGACTAACTCAAAAGTTTGCTGAAACTATACTAATCTACTTCGTGGTCAGTGGGTGAGGGGTTCATATGCCTCATTTATCCTGGTGATACATTGGTCCTAGTAGATACTACAGAACTAGCGTTGCGCAAGGCGATGTTCCTCTGGTACCGAGATAGTAGGCAAAATTATTCATGACGCTATTTGTTATCGTCCGGAGGGTATACTCGACGGACGGCGGTTAAGGTTTATAGATCCCTAGGATAGGTTTATAGACGATTCCGTTTTGAGGGAAACCTCTAAGATCTGTCAGTTTAATAAACGGGATTTGTTACTGTGAAACGAGGATAAGCGTAGTTCAGAAGTAAATTAGGTCGCCCCTAATTGCCGTGCCCCTAGCTGGGGAAATTGATGAACCGTTTCTAGTAATTTAGTTGTAGTAATACCATAAATAATCTACTATATTAAAGAACGCCTCGCCACATAGGTTAATGTGGTTCCGCCGCACGGGAAACGCGGCTCTGCGACCTCCGGTAATCAGTAGTGGAGGAAGTTTGATGCTTTATTGAAAAGCATCAGGTCATACAGGTTTATAGGAGACTACCTATGTAAGTGGATCCTTAGCTGACCGTCGTGGGTTGGCGACATAATTCAAGCTGAGCATCCTTGTAAAAAAGCTCTTTTCCTATCGGACCGGCTAGGTGAAGGTACCGGACTGTGGAAGTTGAGATAATGTCTCTGTAGCGTTCAAGTCGCTAAACTTCAAAAGTAATCCGAGGTCCTGAAAGGGGTGAGGTTCGAATCCTCAGGTAGGAGCCAATTATAAAGTATTTGTAGTCAGCATTTTGTAAGACTATGCTATAAATATGATATTAAAATATATGGGCTCGCATGTTCCAAGGAGGCGAGAAGCACTTGCACTGCATCTGAGGTTGCGTTCGATTCGCACCGGGTCCACCATTTTAAGGAATATGCTCCAGTAGCCCAACGGTAGGAGGCAATAGATTTAGGATCTATACAGTGTCGGTTCGAATCCGACTTGGAGTACCATACTATTCGAGTCTACCATTTTCCTAAATACTTCGAAAGAGGTATTACGTGGAGAAATGTATACATTGTGGCGCTGAAGCGCTTTTTACAACAAAAACACATAAGCATTCTATTTGCCAATCAAGTTCTAACAAATGCCCTGCTGAACGTAGAAAAAATAGTCAAGGGCTTTTAAAAGCATACGATGTAGGATTTCGAGTATCTGGTGCAGAAAAATATAAGACGTTTTCGACAGAAACTAAAAACAAAATGAATTCTAGAAAAGATAAGCGATATGCAGATTTTTGTTTAGGTGGTAAAGGCCAGCACAAAAATGCGCTTCTATTAGAGCGAGGCCATCGGTGTGAACAATGTAAGTTGACAAAGTGGAATGACATAGATATAACATTAGAATTAGAACATACTGATGGTGACCGAAAAAATAATACCCGAGAAAATTTAAAATTACTTTGCCCTAATTGTCACAGCCAAACCAGTACATGGAGACGTAGTTCACCTGGTTGGAAAACGCAGAAGTACTCCGATGAGGTAATGATTAATGCAATTCAAGCCAATTACAACCTTAATCAAGTATTAGAAGCTCTAGATTTACGATATGGTTCCGCTGGAACTATTATTAAAATAATGAACAAATATAGAGTTGAATTTAAAGAATAGAAATTTACTTACGCATACCTAGATGACAGTCTAGCTGAAAGTAAGTAAATCGAGAAGTTAGAATGGACTCGTCTAAGCTGGATAGGACACCCTCGCTATAGGGGGAGATACAAGGGTTCAAGTCCCAATCATTCGTTTTAATGGTCTGTCAATCATTAAAGACTTCTCGTTAATTATAATGCCCCGAAGTAGCCGGATAAGCAAACCGGAACTTGAAGTTAGTCCACTTCTATATAACGGCTTATAAGTGAAACAAAGGCTTATAAGAACGGTCCGGAGCTTAAACAATTCCGGCGATGAGCTGCTAAATTGGGTACCGCCTGAGGGTTTTATCTGTACGCAAGCGAGGGCGCCGTTCGTCTATAATTTTTGTGCGGTGGCGAAGCGGTCTAACGCGCTAGGCTCATAACCTAGAGATCAGTGGTTCGAATCCACTCTGCACAACCAAGCTAGGGGACTCGAAAGAGATAACGGTCGGATACAATAGAAGAGCTTATACAAGCCAGCCTGACACAATCCATATTAACGAAAGTACATCATGAAAGCATTTCAAAAACGCGTCGTCGAAGAAAAAGCCGAGCTAGATGCCCGGCTTGAAAAGCTTAACGAATTTATTACAGATCCTAAGATGGAAGTCGAAGAAGCAGAGATGCAACGTTTGAAGAATCAGGCTCCTATTATGCAAACCTATTCACGTATCTTACGAGACAGGATTGCCGCTTTCAGTTAGTGTCTGAAGTCATCTCTTGGTTTTGGATGTGCCTTTTCCCACTCGGCGCGATGTTCTTTTTCCCACGCTTTTCTTGGGTTAAACGGCATACGTAGATCATCTAATGACTTATCGCCTCCGTCGCGAGTATATTTGTCAAAGTTATTTTCTGCATCACGCCCATGGGCAGCTTCCGCGTCACGTAGCTTCTTTTGCGTACCATCGTCAATATCACGTAGGTCTGCAACGTTTTTGTTTACGTCACTATTTGCTACTTGAGATGCGATTAGCCCCTCAAGTCCTTGTAGGTCCCGACCACGCTGAGTTTCAGGTGTCCACGGGAGATTAGATTCTGATAGAACTTCTGTAATAAGTAATTTTAATTCTTGCATTTTATGCTCCTTTATATTATATTTAGGAATACCCACTTTAACAAGGACAAACAATATGAAGAAAGAGGACTCGGTTTTCCGATTATGTAGTATTACATAATCACTAAGGAGAACTAGATGAAATACCCGAACGTTACTGTGCACTTCCGCAAGTGGAGGGGCATCGAAGCTCGGTCCTTCCAGAACCTCATCGAGGCCGTGCAGTATATCGGCTACGAGGAGTGCATGAATCTCAAGTATGGCCGTATCTTCGGCCAGTTCGCGCTCGGGGTCGAGTGGGGTCAGCACGATAACTACATCGTCTACGATAATCAAAATCGTGTGATTCATAAGGATATCGTTAAAGCAGTTGCAACCAACCACGCTCCGCCGAATGGTTGGGTGCGTCGATATCGACGCAATAAGAAGCATACATTCCGTGTCGGACCCGTCGAGGGGATCGGAATCTACCGCAACTGCCGCCGGCGCCGTGGGATGAAGGTTACACAAGAAATTCGCGAAAACGAGTTTCTACAATACGACGACGATTGCATCGAGCACGGCATTAAAGAACGTGTGAAGCGCAATTGCGGAAATCTGCCACAGTGGTACGACGATATCTATAAGAGCAACACTCGCTCCAATAACTGGAAAAACTACCGCAAGCAGCAATGGAAGTAACGACTATGAAAACATTACCATATCCACCAGACGGTGGCCTCAAACCCCAAGTACGTGATTATAGCGATACACCTTCAGTGTTCGCGGTAATCCGTAAACATTTTACAACAGAAAGAGAAAATCATGACATCAAGAGTTGAAGTATTTGCCCATTGTTCAGATAATAAAGAGGTCGTTGTTATACAAACAGATAACGTTGATCCGAATTTTAACGAACGAACTCTTATTCAGAATGGGGAAAACAAGAGCTTTTACATTTATGATGACAGAGTCGTAACAGCACAAGAAGTACTAAAAGTTTAAAATTAGCGCGGGGTGGAGAAGCCCGGTTATCTCGTTTGGCTCATAACCAGAAGATCGTCTGTTCGAATCAGGCCCCCGCACCCATTTTACCTCTCTATAGGAATATAGAGAGGTTTTTTCATAAGGTTTAAAATGCTTTCAATCTTATATTTTACAACGCTCGCCATAGTGATATCCGCTTGTATTGCGATATATAATAGAGATAAACTCTTTCAAGTTTCACAAGATCATTTTATGTGGCACGAATTTATGTATGCTTTTCGCATGGCCGCCTGTTCGTTTTCATTCTTTATAATAGTTTCTCTATGTTTATCATTCATTTATTTTTTTTGGAGCTTTAATGTCATTACCAGCTAGCCCGCTCGACCTCGGCGAAGGAACAACTTCAAGTGCAGTACTCCCTCGGAAGAAGAGAAAAACCTTTTCACAATTATACTTTGATAACTTTCTCCGAGTTGTATTCGCAATGCTCGTATTAGGGGTTGTTTATATCGTATCTGCTGCTTACGGATTTGAGCTATATGTAATGCTTGGTCTCGTGGCTGCCGCCGGTATTGCGCTAATTCTGTCAATTATCGAGTTTTTTCGTAAAAAGTAGTTGCCCTAATCCATAGGATAGACTATAACTAGTCATCAGATGAAACGGAGAAGCGACATGACCAAGCTCGGAACAGACACTGGTTCGCTCGTCAATTATATGTATATGAGCGGTACGAACCGCACCCAACCTGAAGTTGGAATGGGTGCTACCGTCTGCGGCTGGTCTGATCGGCATCCTGCCACGATTCAATCCATTGAAACTATCCGCGGTAAGACCTATATCGGGATTACAGGCGACACCGCCGTTCGCACGGATGATAACGGGTTTTCTGAATCACAGGAATATGACTATACGTCGAATCCTAATGCGACTCAGTCGTACTACCGTTTCGATGAAAAGAAGCAACAATGGGTTGGAGTCATCCAGAATCCTACCACCGGTCGGTGGAAGCTCAACGGCAACCGCGGCCTGATAATTGGCCTCCGCGAAAAGTACTACGATTTCTCTTTCTAAGGACATAATATAATGAATGATACTACACGCAAGCTATTGGACCTCGGCGAAAGCCTCGGGGCGGATCCAGTAGCATATATACGAGCTCGTATTCTTTTTGAAGATTTCGCAGTAATTGCCGAATCGGGAAGCTATCAGGCTGCGGCAGCGCAAATACTACTTAACGCACTTAACACGATGCATATGGCAGTGTGTGGAAAAACAGAGGATACCTGATGCTGCAAGATTCCTTTCGAGACGGTGAGGTCTCTCTTGCTTTAGCAGACCAATATCGGTCTCGCAACTTCGACTTGTGTGTAGCTATTAACATAACCTCACTCGGCGTTGTTCTTGATAAGATGATTGAGGATGGATCTTTGACGAAGAATCAGGCTGAATGCTACAAGCAATCGGCACATGCAATTCTTCAACTACTCCGATCAGAAAATAATCGTTGGTATTCTAATGTAAAGGTGCTATAATATGGCTTATATGAGACCAGATTCAAACGGGCGTGCATATGTATATTGTGATACTAATCTGCATACTGTGATTGATGCGTGTGGAGATAAAAATATTCGGCTCGTTCCAGAAGACGATGCATCTCACGATAATGCATTTGCGTTATATCTTGCTGTAACTGACTACTTAAACCGTGAAGGATACTTTGATCCTGACGGGCTCGAATCCGCCGACGAACGATACAACCGAGTCTTCGCTCTTCTCAATAACCTTGAATAGGAATTATATTATGAACATCTTTAAAACAACTGAACCAGAAATTGGCACCATGGATGGCCGTAGTTGGGCAGAATGGCGTGCCCAGTGGGTCTCCGACTTTAAAAATATCTCGGCTATTATTCGCCGTTCGAAAAATGAGGTCGCGGGCGCTTCTCAAATCTACGACACCATCGACAATAGCTCGTTTATGGCAGCTGGTCGCTCGATTGCGCAACGCAATCTCTGCGATTCACGTGTTTATGCAAACGTGCTTATGCAAACTCTATACGAAGCTCGGGCTATCCGGCAGTCTCCGAAATGGAGACAGATTCGGTGTGAGTATGCCCTTCGAGCGGTGAGAGACGAACGAATCGCCGCCCGCACCGTAAGCCGGATCGACACCGAGGATGATGCCGCGGCGAACGCATGCTACGAATACTTCCTACAACAGTGCCGTCTAGCTGAGTGGGACAAGCAAGTGAATCAAAGTTCGTATGTTACTCGAGCGAACGAATTGATTGATGAACTACTAAGCGATATTCAATTCCGGGATATCTTTATGGATACCATAGACAGCCGTGCCGCGGAAGTACGGGGTAATGGCAAGTAAGTTACAAGAGCTTGAGTCGGAACTACTAGCGCTTTCTCATATGCCCGTTTTCGATATACAGGCATATGAGGAAATAACAGCAGAGATGGGCCGCGAACTTGAGTATATACGTGAGGCTGAAGAACAAACAGATTTATTTGATACGCAAGGATATGCATAACCCCCATGAGTAAAATTTTTGCGGTTGGAGATGTTCACGGACGGTTCGACCTACTCAAGAAAGCATTTGATGCAATCGGCCCACTCGATGCCGATAAGCGGATTGTTATGCTTGGGGATTATGTTGATCGTGGTGCTGAGTCAGCTGAATGTATCGATTTTCTCATAGCTGCTCAAGCAAGCAACACTGAAGCACAGGAACTCGTATGTCTTATGGGAAACCATGAGCGTATGATGCTCGATGCACTCATCAATGGTTCAAACTACGGGTATATGTCGTCTTGGTTGATGAATGGGGGCATCGAAACTCTCGAATCATACGGAGCTGCCATTCCAGGTGGAATAGTTACTTCTGATCCACTACGGTACATTCCTACTGAGCATGTTGATTGGTTAAACGGTCTCCCACTTTCGTATGAAACAGATAATTTATTTTTTGTACATGCTGGTGTTAATCCCGATCGACCCCTCAACGACCAAAAAGAAAAAGATCTACTTTGGATCCGCGAGTACTTTTTGAAGACAGATCGAGGCTCGGCACAAGAAAAGCATATTGTACACGGACATACCCCACATCCTCATGATAATGCGCGGTTCGCACATGCACATAGACGTACAAACCTTGACTCTGGTGCAGTCTGGACAAATATATTGACAATTGGTATCTTTGATACTGATATCGAAGGCGGACCAATCGGGTATATTTTCCTCGAAGGCACCCATGAAGAAATTACAACACGGGAGTATTTCCTAAATGTCAAAGCTAAATGATGAAGAACGGTTTATTGAAGCTGTAACATTCATTATCGATAGAATGGATGGATATAGTACTGAAGTAATGCGCGGTAAGCTTGGTAAGATCAGAAATGATTTTCCGGAGCTTATCCGCGCTGTTCGTTTTAAAAATGAGGAGTGGTAATATGACTGAAGAGAGTGACGAGGTATCGAATATTTTACAACCATACCTCACAATGATTAATGAAACACCGGTTCTACTATCGTTGCTATACGATGCCGATGTACTACCAGAGCAAATAAGTTCTGCTCGCGATGCGATATTTGTTGCAGCAATCTGTACTGCATATCAACTCGGAGTATATTCAGTAGATGCTTAAATATTTTCACCGCAATGTATTAGAGCTCGAAGGTCCGTTTCTACTAGCTCACGGCTGCAATGCTTTGGGTTATATGGGAGCCGGAGTCGCTAAAGGCATCCGAGACAAATGGCCGAGGTGCTATACTGAATATAAACGTCAACTCGATTATGATATTGTTGCACTCGGCGGTGTCGTATTTTGGCAGACGGAAGAAGAGAGCTGGATTGCTAATTGTATCACTCAACCGCGCGTTGGACAGGGGGTACAAGTAGACTATGATGCAATTCGTAAAGCTATAAAAGATGTTATGTTATTCGCTACATATAACGGATTCTCTCATATCGATACTGTACCGATCGGGCAAGGCTTAGGTGGCGGCGACTGGAGTATTATTTCTAAAGATTTATCTGATTTATCAGACGAATACAAGGTAGATGTTCATATCAGCGCGTTTGATCTCCCTACTTATGACTTCGTCAAGAATTATGTATACTAAATTAATGATAGTAAGGACCGAATTACAAAATGGATAACCCAATTAACACTATTCTTGAACTACTATCCGAAGAAGATGTTCGTCGGATATCTGTAGTTTATGAACCTCGTACAGATTCTAAACAGTATTATGCAACCATCGCAATTAATAATGCTATGTGTAGGGGATTATTTTCAAGATCCGCTTATGGGCACACGGCGTTTGCCGCATTATTTAATGCGTATATGCTATTACATGCTGTGCTTAATGGAAATGAAGAGTTGCAAAAAAAGTAAAACACTCTATAATGTAAATATCAATAGTGGAGACTTTACGTTATGAAAATTGACCAAATGCATACGATTCAACAAATTCAACATCACGCGTCGATCTATGATCGTCTCCGGCTTCAAAAGAAGCATACTGCAACAGATGCAATGGCAATGAAGCAGCATGCAACCGCAATCACGTTGATTGTGGACAGCCTCAATACTGAAGCTGAGGCTATTCGTCAGAAGATGGTTCGCGAACTAGGAGTATACGAAATTGAACCGAGGACTTGAACAATA
>Ga0105055_10003934_pt1 | contig 22143 bp, 24 predicted proteins | sample BON03_FD_78090 | JGI IMG/M metagenome (GOLD analysis project Ga0105055, IMG submission 78090) | Freshwater microbial communities from Lake Bonney liftoff mats and glacier meltwater in Antarctica - BON-03 | ecosystem: Environmental > Aquatic > Freshwater > Ice > Glacier meltwater | place: Lake...
ACAACGATATGCCCAGATAGCTCAGTTGGGTGGAAGCAAGCGGTTTCGAAGCAACGCTTCGAGCGCAGCTGGAACGACAACGATCTGTGATCGTTGGCTGGAATGAGCAGAGGTGCAAAGCAATGCTTTGCCTTCTTGCAGGACGCACAAAGTAAATAGCAACAACGATATGCCCAGATAGCTCAGTCGGTAGAGCAGAGGATTGAAAATCCTCGTGTCGGTGGTTCGATTCCGCCTCTGGGCACCACTCCCCCCAATCTCAGCACTTCCAATAAAGTCCAACACCCTCAGCAAAATAGCGGTGATTGAGCAACTTTGAATCTACCCGCGTCTCTAAGAATCCAATACCATCTAACTCATTTTGGGGGTACTATCGGGGGCATCTGGCAAAGTCGAGATGGAGATACCCCCACGATGGCACTTACAGATGTTGAAGCCAAACAAGCCCTCCCCAAAGACAAGGACTACAAACTCAGCGTCCAAAGTGGGCTGTATTTGCTTGTTAAGGTTAATGGCTCCAAGTATTGGCGCATGAAATACCGTTATGCAGGCAAGGAAAAAACCCTTTCTATTGGGGTATATCCAAACGTGAGTCTAAAAACAGCAAAGCTGGAATCCGACAAAGCGCGCATCCAGCTATCCAAAGGCATCGACCCCAGCCAAATTAAACGGACCGTAAAATCATTACTCAAAACGACTCATGCCAATAGTTTTCAAAGTGTCGCAACCGAATGGTTTGCTCTAACAAAATCACGCTGGACTGAAACCACCGCAGACAAGCAACTATGGATACTAGAGAAGAACCTATTCCCTTGGATCGGCTCCATTCCAATCGCAGAACTCAAGCCACCCCATGTCCTCAGCGCCTTACGGCGCATTGAAAGCCGTGGCGCAATGGAAACAGCACACAGAGCCAAGCAGGTGGCAGGCCAAGTGTTTCGCTACGCTGTAGCTTCAGGTTTGATCGAAGCCGACCCCACACGAGACCTCAGCGGCGCTCTAGCACCAAAGAAGACTAAGCATCACCCTGCCATCACTAATCCGTCTGAGGCCGGAAGGTTGTTTAGGGACATAGCCAGCTATGAAGGCACTTATATTGTGCGAGCACTTTTAGCCATCACCCCTTTGTTATTTCAACGCCCAGGTGAAATAAGACAAATGGAATGGCAGGAAATCGACTTTGAGAAGTACCTTTGGGAGATTCCCGCATCAAAAATGAAGATGAAGGCGCCGCACATCGTTCCTTTGTGCACACAGGCAATCGAGATTTTACAAGATATTCATCCGTTAACTAGCTGGGGCCAATACGTGTTTTCCAACGAGAGAAGCAGAAGGACGCCAGTCAGCGATGGCACGGTGAACAAAGCACTTCGCAATATGGGATATACCAAAGATCAAATGACAGCCCACGGCTTCCGAGCAATGGCACGAACCCTACTGGACGAAGTATTGGAGTTTCCGCCACACCTAATCGAACAGCAAATCAGCCATGCCGTACGTGACCCACTGGGACGAGTCTATAACCGCACCTCTCATTTGCCTCAACGAGTCAAAATGATGCAAACCTGGGCCGACTACCTGGATCAATTAAAAGCAGGTGCCGATAGCGTGCAGCTTCGGCAAAGCTCGCAGTAGCATTTCAATGAGAGCCCCTTTGCTGGATATCCCGCAAAGGAAAATCACACAGATAAGAAGCCCTATGAACGCAGTAGAAATAGAGCAAGCCATCTCCGACCTTGCGCTCGAGCCCTTTGATTCGACCGAGTTTCCGTATGCCTTCCTAGCTGCGTTTGGCAACAAGGACACAGCCCTCAAGCGCCTGCGTGCCGGTAACAACAACACGTCGGATCTCGCCAGTGGCGTGCTGCAGCGCAACAACATCCATATTGCTGTGTGCGCGGCCGGAGAGGTAGGCGAGACACTCAAGGCTCTGCGTGCCAGCTCCGCCACAACGAAGGCCAAGGCCAAGTTCATCCTCGCCACCGACGGGCAATCGCTAGAGGCCGAAGAGCTAATCACTGGCGAAACTATCGCCTGCGATTACCAAGACCTACCCAATCACTTTGGCTTCCTCCTGCCACTTGCAGGCATCTCCACCATCAAGGAGATCAAAGACAACCCTATCGACGTGCGCGCCACCAGCCGCTTGAACAAGCTCTACGTCGAACTGCTGAATGAGAACCCGAGCTGGGCCAAGGCCGAACGCCGTGCCGACATGAACCATTTCATGGCGCGCTTAGTGTTCTGCTTCTTTGCCGAAGACACCGACATCTTCAATGGCGACGGATTGTTTACCAAATCGATCGAACAGTTCAGTGAGCGCGACGGCTCCAACACCCATCAAGTACTGTCCGAAATTTTCCGCGCCATGAATATCAAACTTGCTGAACGTGTCACCGCGCAGCCCCGTTTACCTAGCTGGGCGAATAGCTTCCCCTACGTCAACGGTGGCTTGTTTTCGGATAGCACCGAGGCTCCCCATTTCACGCGCATGGCACGTACGTACCTTTTGCACGCTGGCAGCCTGAATTGGCAGAAAATCAATCCCGACATCTTCGGCAGCATGATTCAGGCAGTGGCCGATGACGAAGAGCGCGGCGCCTTGGGTATGCACTACACCAGCGTGCCCAATATCCTTAAAGTGCTGAACCCACTATTTTTGGACGACTTGCGCGCACAGTTGGAGGTAGCTGGCGATAACAAATCCAAACTGCTGAACTTGCGCAAACGCATGGCGCGTATTCGCGTGTTTGACCCAGCATGTGGCAGTGGTAACTTCCTTGTGATCGCTTACAAGCAGATGCGTGAAATCGAAGCAGATATTAATAACCGTCGTAGCGAAGCTCACAACAAGTCTGAAATCCCGCTGACAAATTTCCGTGGCATCGAGCTGCGCGATTTTCCGGCCGAGATCGCACGTCTTGCCCTAATCATTGCCGAGTTTCAGTGTGACGTGCTTTACCGCGGGCAACAGGATGCGCTGAAGGAATTCTTGCCGCTGGATACACAAAATTGGATTGTTTGTGGGAATGCACTACGACTGGATTGGCTGAGTATCTGTCCACCGACCGGAATCGGTGTGAAGCTGATAGCAGATGACTTGTTTGGTACACCGTTGAATCAGGCTGAGATGGATTTTCAGAACGAAGGCGGAGAGACTTATATTTGCGGAAATCCGCCTTACAAAGGAAGTCAGACACAAAGTAAGGAGCAGAAAGCTGATCTGACAGCGGTCTTCGGGCCTTTCGGAATTCCGTCGAAGCAAATCGATTATGTTGGCGTTGGTTTATGAAGGCTGCTGCTTACGCTCAATTGACAAAGGCGGAGTCTGCTTTCGTTAGCACTAACTCAATTTGCCAAGGACGCATCGTCCCACTCCTATGGCCTAGAATTTTTGAAATAGGCTCTTTTATTCGATTTGCTTATACATCTTTCAAGTGGGCAAACCTTGCTAGCCATAATGCTGGTGTTACCGTATCAATTATTGGTCTATCTACTCAATCAAGCAGGGGACGTCAACTTTTTGATATCAATCGAGAAGGTCACGTTACAGTACGAGATGCAACAAACATAACTCCATACTTAACGATTGGTGAAAACATAGTAGTCAACAGCCTACGCGCACGAGTATCCGCCTTGCCGGAAATGTCATTCGGCAACATGCCCGTTGATGGTGGCAATCTTTTATTGTCGTCGGATGAGTTTAAGTCGCTTGCTTTAACTCAAGAGGATGAGAGAACTTTTATTCGTCGTATTTATGGTTCAGCAGAATTCATCCGAGGAATCGATCGAAAATGCCTTTGGGTGACTGACGAAAACCTGCCTCGCGCGCTGCTAATTGATTCGCTTTCCAAGCGCATTGAAGCTGTAAAATCTATGCGCTTGAAGAGCAAAGATTCTGGTACGAATGAATTGTCTGCGAAGGCACATCAATTCAGAGAAATGAACTGTGCTGAACAACATACTTTGATTCTGCCCGGCGTTTCTTCTGAGCGACGTGAATATCTTCCAATAGGCCTAATAGACAGTCAGTCGGTTGTCAGTAATCTCGCCTTCGCCCTATATGATGCCCCTCTTTGGAACATGGCGCTAATAGCCTCACGCATCCACCTTGTCTGGATCGCCACAGTCTGCGGTAAGTTAGAAACCCGTTATCGCTATTCCAACACACTCGGCTGGAACACCTTCCCTGTGCCCTTGCTGACGGAGCAAAACAAGGCCGATCTGAACACCTGTGCCGAGAACATCCTGCTGGCCCGCGAAGCCCACTTCCCGGCCACTATTGCGGACCTATACAACCCCGAACAGATGCCAGAGAACCTCCGCCACGCCCACGAGCGCAACGACGAGGTACTCGAGCGCATCTACATCGGCCGTCGTTTCAAGAACGACACTGAGCGGCTGGAAAAGCTGTTTGAGCTTTACACCAAAATGACAACGGCGGCCAATGCCAAGCCTGCTGCAAAAGCGACACGAGGGAAGAAAGTCTCATGAGCGAACTGATCCTTTATACGTCTGCCGATGGCCAGACTCGACTCCAGTTGCGGGTTGAAACCGATAGTATCTGGCTCAGTCAGACGGAAATCGCCGAACTATTCCAGACCACTAAACAGAACGTGTCCCTGCATGCCAAGAATATTATTGAGGACAATGAGTTAACCACCGAGGCAACTGTCAAGGAATCCTTGACAGTTCGAACGGAGGGCCAGCGACAGGTGCAGCGTAAGCTAGTGCAATACAACCTCGACTTGATCCTCGCTATCGGTTACCGCGTGCGCTCACCCCGAGGCGTGCAATTTCGCCAATGGGCCAGCACCCACCTGAAGGAGTTTTTGCGTAAGGGCTTCGTGATGGATGACGAGCGCCTCAAGAACCCCGGCAGCTGGGACTACTTCGACGAACTGCTGGAACGCATTCGCGACATCCGGGCCTCGGAGAAGCGCTTTTACCAGAAGGTGCGCGAGCTATTTACTCTCAGTTCGGATTATCAAGGCCACGAGCGGGAGACTGGCCTTTTCTTTGCCGAAGTTCAGAACAAGCTGCTCTACGCCACCACCCGCCATACCGCCGCCGAGTTGATCTTGAAGCGTGCCGATACTAGCCAGCCCAATATGGCGCTAACCAGCTGGAGCGGGTCGCGGGTCGCGGGTGCGCAAGCAGGATGTCATTATCGCCAAGAACTACCTTAACGCTGACGAGATCGACACCCTCAACCGCCTTGTGGTCATTTTTCTTGAACAAGCGGAATTGCGCGTCAAACAGCAAAAGCAGCTGACGCTCGATTTCTGGCGCAGCAACGTGGACAAAATGCTGGAATTTAATGACCAGCCCGTCCTCGAAGGCGCGGGCTCTATCAGCCATGAACATATGAAGAAAGTCGCCGTTGATCGTTATGAAGCTTTCGACCAGCAGCGCCGAATAAGCGAAGCTAGGGCCGCCGACGACGCCGACCTGAAGGAAATCGAACAACTAGAAAAAGACCTTCAGCATAGAGGACGAAAGCCATGACCAATCCCACGAACAACTACACCGTGCCGTCCGTGTCCATCAGCACGGCACATACCGGAGCATCCACCCGCTCCAACGAATTGGGCATGCGCACAATGCAAGAACGCGCGTATGCCAAGCGTGGCGAACAATATCTGCTGATCAAGTCGCCTCCTGCATCGGGTAAGTCCAGGGCGCTGATGTTTATCGCCCTCGACAAACTGCATAACCAAGGCTTGCAGCAGGCGATAGTGGTGGTGCCGGAACGCTCCATTGGTGGCAGCTTCGCCGATGAGCCTTTGAGCCAATACGGTTTTTATTGGGACTGGCAGGTGGCGCCAGAATGGAACCTGTGCAATGCCCCCGGCATAGACGAGCCGCGCGTGGCTAAGTCCAAGGTTGAGGCTGTCCGCAAATTCCTTGAGAGCACTGACAAAACGCTGGTCTGCACCCACGCTACCTTCCGTTTCGCCGTGGAAGAGTTGCGCATCGAAGCCTTCGACAACCGCCTGATCGCCATCGACGAGTTCCACCATGTTTCGGCTAATCCGGAAAGCAAGCTGGGTAGCCAATTGAGCGCTCTGATTGATCGGGACAAAGTGCACATCGTAGCCATGACGGGCTCTTACTTCCGCGGGGACAGCGAGGCGGTATTAGCACCAGCAGAGGAGGCAAAGTTTGAGACGGTGACTTACACCTATTACGAACAGCTCAATGGCTACCGTTGGCTCAAGTCTCTGGATATTGGCTATTTCTTTTATACCGGCCCGTATGTGAATGCGGTTAACAAGGTACTAGACCCGACGTTGAAGACCATCGTGCATATTCCCAACGTGAACGCGCGCGAAAGCCTCAAAGACAAGGAGCGCGAAGTTAATGAAATTATGAGCGCGCTGGGCGACTGGCATAGCGTCGACCCCGTCACCGGTTTTCACCTCATCAACACCAAGGACGGCCGCACACTTAAAGTAGCCGATCTCGTGGACGATAGCGACGCCGCTAGGCGCTCCAAAGTGCTCGGCGCCCTGAAAGACCCCGCTCAAAAACACAACCGCGACCACGTAGACGTCATCATCGCGCTGGGCATGGCGAAGGAAGGCTTCGACTGGATTTGGTGCGAACATGCGTTGACCATCGGTTACCGCAGCAGCCTGACCGAAATCGTACAGATCATTGGCCGCGCCACCCGTGATGCTGAAGGCAAAGAGCGTTCACGCTTTACCAACCTAATCGCCGAACCCGCAGCGGAACAAGCAGCGGTAGCGGAAGCCGTGAACGACATGCTCAAGGCCATCTCCGCCAGCCTACTGATGGAGCAAGTGCTCGCGCCGCGCTATGAGTTCACCCCGAAAGACATGGGCCCGCAGGATGGCTTTGATTACGGGCCCGATGGTTACCAGCTGGGTCGCACTAACGTGGGGGTTAACCAAGGCACGGGCCAGTACCACGTGGAGATCAAGGGGCTAACAACGCCAACAACACCCGAAGCTACCCGGATTTGCAAAGAAGACTTGAACGAGGTCGTCACCAGCTTCTTGCAAAACAAAACCGTGGTGGAGCGCGGGCTATTCGACAAAGAAAATACCCTACCCGAAGAACTGACTCAGTTACACATGGGTAAAATCGTGCGCGAGCGCTACCCGGAATTGAGCGATATCGATCAAGAGGCCATCCGCCAGCACGCCATTGCCGCCATGAACATCACTCAGCAGGCCAAGCTAGCCATCGCGCAAGCGGACGCGAATGGCAGTGACTCTGGGCAAGGCAGCACGGCCTTGCTAGTTGGCGTGCGCAAGTTCGTCAACGTGCGCGATTTGGACATTGACCTGATCGACCGCATCAACCCATTCGATGCCGCCTACGCTGTACTGGCGAAGGCAATGGATGAGAAATCGTTGCGCCAAGTACAGGCAAGCATCGCAGCCAAGAAGGTCAGCATTTCCGAAGACGAAGCACGCGAGCTATCCAAACGCGCCCTGCAGTTCAAGCAAGAGCGTGGCCGCCTACCGGACATCAACTCCGCCGACGCTTGGGAAAAGCGCATGGCTGAGGGCGTGGCAGCGTTCGCACGATACAGAGCACAGGCTAAGGCAGCACAGGGACAAGGGGAAGCTGACAATGGGTGAGATGGACGATGATGAACTACTGGGTGCTTTAGGCGTAGAAGCAACTCCACTCAAAGTATCCCACCACACCCCTCGAGAGGAGCGCATCATCGCTGGCTTCGAGGACATTTTGCGTTTTCATCAAGCCCACGGACGTGCTCCACAGCATGGGGAAGACAAGGACATCTTTGAGCGCTTGTATGCCGTGCGCCTTAATCAGCTACGCAAGTTACCCGAAGCCCAAGCCCTTCTAGCCGAATTGGATACGGTGGGCTTGCTGACAGCGTCCGCAACGACCCAGCAGGATGTGAGTGAGCTGGATGAAGATGCCCTCTTAGCCCAGCTGGGCCTTGGTGATCATTCCGCAGCCCAAGACGACATCACCGTGCTACGCCATGTTCGCACCAGTGCAGAGAAGCGCGCAGCTGAAGAAGTCGCTGACCGTACGCCATGTGCGGATTTTGAGAAGTACCAGCCGCTATTTGAAAAGATAGACAGAGAGTTAAAATCGGGTATCCGCAAAACCCTTCGCTTCGGTCGCGATACGAGCATCGCCAACGGTAACTTCTTCATTCTCGGCGGGCAACTTGTGTATGTTGCAGAAGTTGGCGAACTCATCAAGGCACCGAACGGCGCAAGTGATGCACGATTGCGCGTTGTCTACGCCAATGGCACTGAAAGCAATTTACTGTCCCGCTCGCTGCAACGAGCACTCTACAAAGACGAGACCGGCCGCCGCATTACAGACCTTGATATGGGCCCATTGTTCGGTGATCAACCTGAACAGGATGACATTGAATCCGGGACTATTTATGTGTTGCGAAGCCAATCTCAACACCCCTTTGTACTTGAACATCGCGAGGTCATCCATAAGATCGGCGTGACAGGGGGCAAGGTAGAGACTCGAATCGCAGGAGCAGAAAAGGATGCCACTTACCTCTTGGCGCCTGTGGAGGTTGTCGCCACCTACACGCTGCACAATATAAACCGCACCCGACTAGAGAACATTTTTCACAGATTATTCGCTGCCGCACAGCTCGACTTGGTCATCGAGGATCGTTTCGGGAATCCCGTTAAGCCAAGGGAATGGTTCCTAGTTCCACTTCCTGTGATTGATGAAGCCGTAGAGCGCATTCGGGATGGCTCGATTACAAATGTGACCTACGTCGCCGCTACTGCGCGACTTGAAAATGGACCAGACAAGTGATTACAAGAATAAAGCATACAGCCAACATTTGATAAAGCTGAACAGAATTCCTGCAGCTGTTGGCGGGATTGATCAGTGTGAATTGACTGCCCTCAGACAAGATAATTTTAGGATTTCAAAAATCGAAAAGAACTCAACGATCTAACCTTTCTTAGGCTTATACGCCCTATCAGGGTCCCCCAAACTCCGCAATAAGACCCCTACCTTCTCGCCTCGCAGTTGCGATTTAGCCTCTTTGACTTGCAATTGGCTGCAGTGCTTCTCGCTCATCTGCACACTGGTTCTCATGTTCTGAGGCACGGCGTTAAGCATGGCGTGAGTATTCCAATCTGCAGCATCACCTAAGCGCCAAGCATGCTGCTTCATGGCGAGATGACACCGCACATACCAGTCCGAATGCTCCCTTCTAAGCACCCGCGAATAGGCATCAGTGGCTACGCAAGGCATAGAAGGAACGGCGCCAAATCATTATGAGAAATTCCGTGATTTTCAACCCACTTATAGCGAATGATAATGAGTTGCATTAAGTTTTAACTTAATTTAATCTATCGCCAATTGTTCGCCTATGGGCGAATTGACGCTAAAAACGAAGGAGTAAGTAGTGATCCAAGTGAATCGTATTGTAAAACTGAGTGTCGTTATAGGCTCGCTGGTAGCTGCCGGGGCTCATGGGGCTGATTCTGCTCCTAGTATTGAAGAACTTTGGCAAATAGTTCAGGCACAGCAGCAAGAATTAGAGCGACTCAGACAAGAGTTGGATACCTCCAAAAGTCAGGCACGAACAGTCGAAAACCAGTTACTGGAAACGAGTGAGCGTCTGGATGCCGTAGGGGAAGTGATTGACCAGCCGAACAGAGGCGGCGCTAGCTGGGCCGATAAGACCCGAATAGGGGCTTATGGAGAGATGTTATATAACGATGGGACGCAAAGTTCTTCCTCACGAGAACTCGATATCCAACGTTTTGTTACCTATCTAGAGCATAATTTTAATGACAATCTGCGTTTCTTTTCCGAGCTTGAAGTAGAGCATGCGCTGATTGAAGGCGCCAACTCCCCTGGTGCGGTTGAGTTAGAACAAGCGTATTTAGAATGGGACTACGCCAACGACCACAGCGTGCTGGCAGGTATGCATCTGGCACCCGTGGGAATTCTCAATGAGACACATGAACCTAACACTTTTTATGGCGTCGAACGCAATCTCGTCGAATCTCGCATCATTCCAACCACCTATAGTGTTAACGGTGTGAAATTTGCCGGTCGACTGGGTTTAGGCTTTAGCTATGACTTTGGTGTCCACGAGGGACTATTTTTCGAAGGCGGTAATGGAGGAGACATCGCTATTCGAAGTGCACGACAAAGCGGAGCTCGCGCTGAACTCGATAGTCCTGCCGTTACTGGCCGCTTGCGCTATACCGGTGTGCCAGGTTTAGAGCTCGGCGCAACTCTGCAATACCAGACAGACATGACACAAAATGGTAGCAAGCGCGGCAATATTGGTCGCAATGGTCTAATTGATGCCTTCGGCAACCCCGTCTCGGATATTTCCGGAGTACTCAGCGAAGCCCATCTCGTCTACAGCTCTGGCCCCTGGGGATTACGAGCCCTGTGGGCACAGTGGAGCATCGATAACAAAATCGAGTCTATTGCCGATTCAAACATAGCTATAAACGGGCTAGGCCGCGATCGTCAAACCGGTTACTACATCGAACCAAGCTATAGATTCAGTGAAAAATTTGGTGCGTTTTATCGCTATGAACGAATCGACGAGCGAGCCGGCAGCAACACTGGAGCGGCTAAAGACTCTGCCATTGGTCGCAATCTGTTGGGCGCAAATTACTGGCTAACCAGCAACGCCGTGATGAAGCTGGATTATCAGTTCGGAGCCGACGACAAGGATCGCAATCTCGAGGGCTTCAACCTCGGAATCGGCTGGCAGTTTTAATTCCTAGCGCGAGTCCATAAATGTGAACTTCGTTAAAATCATCATTGTAATCGCACTGTCACTAGCGAGCACCGTAACGCTATGTGCTGCAGCCAGTGATCAAGCAACCGCGACAGATATCTTTTTGTCGCGGGTGTTTACTGACGCTATTCCTCCGAGCAATATGCTGTGGGTAAGCGGCGAGCGGAAGACAGCCGTGGCGGAAATATTGAGACACCAACCCGAATATTTGCGATTACGCTACTGGGGAAATGCGCAGCGCTCAGCATGGATAGTAGACGAAATAGGCAAGACTGAACCAATAACGTTTGGCATTGTGATTCACAATAATCAGATCGAATCAGTTGAAGTATTGGTGTTTCGCGAATCTAGGGGTTGGGAAATTCAACATGATTTTTTCAGTCGCCAGTTTACCGACGCGAAATTGCTTGACAACAAACGCCTAGATCGGCCTATCGATGGAATTAGTGGTGCCACTTTGTCTGTAAAAGCAATGCAGAATGTCTCACGCATGGTGCTTTATCTTACGGGCTCACTACCAAGGGAATTGTAAGGAGTAACCCACTTTGCTATCCGGCAACGATGCTAAGAAACTCGATTCATCTTCATCTCGTATAAAACGCCAATTTTTTATGAGCCTTCATCGGCGTATGGGAATTGTAAGCGCATTCTTTGTCATACTTCTGTCACTGACAGGGTTTGTTCTGCATCACAGCTCTACCTGGAATCTCGACAGGGAATTTGTGTCCTCCAAAATGCTGCTCGGATGGTACAACATCGATGTAGCGGAACTCAGTTCTAGCTATATGGTAGATGAGAACTCGTCGGCGTTAGTTGCAGACGCCTTGTTCTTCGATTCGCAACGCTTGCCCGGAAGTTTTAATGACCTTTTGGGTATGGTGCATGCTGATTTTGGTTTCGTTTTAGCAACTTCGAGTCAATTGATACTGGTCACTACCACTGGAGAAGTAATTGAAATTCTTTCTGGAGTGCACGGTTTGCCTGCAAGGATAACTGCGATAGGTAAAGATACGAACTCCCTTATCTACTTACGATCATTGAGCGGCATTACACGAGTAGATTTCAACGAACCATCGTTCCTGCCGGAAAATATGGAAACAGCTAATATCGAATGGAGCGCCCCTGCAGAGGTTGGTAATAATATTCAGCAGTCAATTAGGCAGGCATACGCTGAGTCATTGCTTAGTTGGGAGCGACTGATACTGGACATACACAGTGGTCAGGTTCTGGGCAATATTGGAGTTTTGCTAGTAGACATTATGGCTTTGCTATTCGTGTTAATGGCAATAACCGGAGTGGTATTGTGGGCGCGACGCCGACCCTAATCAAATACTACATCAACGATAGCAAGCGAAATATCTTTGCTTGAATTTCTGCGATCGTTTCACTACTACATTAAATTTGGTATTGACAAGTTAACTACCTAAATCAATGAAAAACCGCATTGAGCTATTCCTATATCGCTACTGACTTTCCCCAAGACATAAAGGCACGCAGGCGAAAATATCTATAATTTCTTGCTGAAACTAGATGGCGACCAAGATTGAACAAGTTATAAACCGCTGCGTGTGCACTCAAAAAACGTTGTGCTTGCTCCACTGACTTAAAATTACGCATGCCTCGCTCCCTCAATTTAGTCGGTTCGTGTGAGAGTTTAGCTCTATTGTTCCCCCTACTGCGACTTTTCATGAGTTTCTTCTGGAATTAACTCTCTATTAGCTACGTTGTAGCTCCGCAATTTTTGCGTGACAATCTTCCGTGGCTCACCTCTGTGTTTACGTAATAACCGCTTAAAATAGCGCTTTTCGGCCTTTCCATCGCGCCGTTTCTGGAGGAATACATCAACCACTTCAGCATCTTGATCCACAGCTCTTCATAGGTAATGTTGCTTCCCAGGATCTTTACAAATACCTCATCAATGAAGAAAGTATTGCCATAGCCTTGCTGTTTTTTTCTTAATCTTTGAGCATATTACGACCCAAACTTATGGCACCACTTTAGTCTTACGCGATACGCGACTGCGTTTCTCGGTGGTAAATCTCACGGACGAAGCGCCGCCACTGAACTCTGGTTCCTTTGGCTACGACCCTTCTGTTAGCCAATCACTCTTATCAGGACGTACCTGGTCCTTAGAGATCACGCGCCGCTTCTGATCCTTATAGCAACCCATCGCACGCTCTTTAGCACACTTAGGTTCAGACATTTTATCCTATTGATATAATAGAGATATCGGGCGCACTGTCTATTAAAAATCCTCGTGTCGGTGGTTCAATTCCGCCTCTGGCACCAACTACAAAAGCCTCGCATATGCGGGGCTTTTGTAGTTGAGGTCCGAGTAAAAATACAGTAGTTTACTACTTCGACCTCCCACGGCGCTTCGGTGTAACACGTCTTTTCGTAAGTAACTCAACCTCTGCCTTAAATCGCTCAGTACCCAGCACTAACCCTTTGTTAAGCGCATCACGAATATCCTGCAGCAACTCACCTTCAACGTGTGATTGAAATAACTCTCGGTATCGAGCGTATCGCTCTGGCTTAGACTTGCCTAGTTGCAAGTAATGATCGAGAGGTTTCAGCCGCTTTGAGCTGACTCCAAGAGCATTGGCACGATAGCGTGGCCAGCTATAGTCTGCAGGGTCCTGCACTATTCCTGCGCTAACCGGGCTTAGTTCGATATATTTTTGGCACGCAAAAAGATAAACACCCACGCATGAACCCGCACCTGATATTGTAAAGACAACTCATACAAGCAGTTTGCATATGCTTTTATATTCGCATCGGAACCAAAACAAGCTTGACGATTATTTCCTCGCTGCACAATATGCTGAGGCACGGCAGCTGGGCATAATCTAACTCTTCGGGGCATAGAGTTCATCCTTGAACTATTTGAATTTAATGCACTTACCTAAACTGTAGACGATATTTTTCGACACTGCCAAAACTACTGTATTTTTACTCTGACCCCATTTATGATGGATTTCCAACAACAATAAGATTAAGCCCTCACGTTGCAATAATCTGAGGCTTATTAATCTGTTAAGAGCGGTGCAAGAATGCTCAATCGGTACATAATAGTAGACGATTTTTATAACGATCCGGATCAGTTGGTTCGAGTTGCATTAAGCTCAATGCGAGAAGAAGACTCACCTACTGGAAACTATGCTGGGGTAATGACCACCGAAGCTTATTTAGGGGAACATATTAGAGACGCGTTGCAAAAACTAACACTGGAACCCTCTATAAACTCCTCAACAAATGCTAATGGAAGAATAAGGTTTACGAAACAAAATGATTCATTCAAGTTCCATATTCACTATGATGTAGATGTGGAAACTAAATGGGCTGGAGTAGTCTATCTCTCAAAGGATCATCCTAAGACAGAAGGGACTTGTTTCTGGAAACATTTGAGAACTGGCTTAGAAATAGCGCCCAATACTGTCGAAGGTTTTGAAAAATATGGGTGGCGTGATTTTCAAGATTTGAAAAAATTCTTAGAGACAGAAGGTCTTGATGAATCATTGTGGGAAAAAACGTTTACTGTTCCCTACAAATATAATCGATTGGTTTTATTTAGACCTTGGCTGCTTCATTCTCCTGGGCCTGCTTTCGGTGATACGCTGGAGACTTCTAGAAAAATTCAAACATTATTTCTAGGTAATTAGTATAAGAAAAATGCCATGACATAAGTGAGCGAATAGCTGGAAGGTCGGGTTCGCTATTGCTTAAAACTTCTTGAAGAGGCAACTGCTTAGCAAGGTTAACTCTTACCCTTTTGGTTTTCAGCCCAACCTTCTTTCCACCAGATCGAACCCCCCCTGCACCACCAACGCCAGCAACGCAGCCGGAATCGCGCCTTCCAGAATCAAGGCCATATCGTCGAGGCGGATGCCGGTTAGAATTGGCTGGCCATAGCCGCCAGCTCCTATCAATGCACCCAGTGTAGCCACCCCAACGTTCATCACTGCAGAGGTCTTGATTCCAGCCAGAATCGATGGGATCGCCATCGGCAACTCCACTTTTCGGAGTATTATCGCATTAGGCAAGCCTAGTGCCCGGGCAGACTCCATGACTGGCCCGGGTATCTGCCGTATGCCGGCATGTGTGTTGCGGACAATCGGTAGCAGGCTATACAAGAACATGGCAACGATGGCCGGCAAAGCACCAATGCCGAACACTGGGATCATCAGCACCAACAAGGCCAGTGAGGGGATCGTCTGCAGGATACTAGTAAAACCCAACAATAGAGTCTCCAGCGCTTGTACTTTCGCCGCTAGCACACCCAGTGGAATGGCAACGACTATGGCCATCCCCAAAGAGATGAAGACTAGGGTCAGGTGGTCCAGCGTATTTGTCAGTAAGCGTTGCCATAGCCCATCGCTGACCTGCTCGGTTTCGATACCGAAGCGGGTGCGCATAAACTCCGCGGCCACTTCTGCATCATCGCGGCCTTCCATTTTAACGGCAGCATTCATACGAACCATCTCTTCTTCCCCGATCGCGCCAGAGAAACGCTGCAATGCAACAATTGCGTCTGTCGGCAGTGAATCGCGATAGAGGAAAACAGCGTCATAGTCTGGAAAGAACTGCCTTTCGTCACGCAGGGCAATGAGGTCATAAAAGGCAATTTCTGGATCCGTTGAGTACAAATCCAGCACATCAATATCCTTATTCTCCAAGCCACGATAGGCCAGAGCATGATCCAGCCCGGTGACGCTTGCAGGCGACAGACCATACTCGACACTGACACCCGGCCAACCGTCTGGACGGTCCATGAACTCGTTGCTGAATCCGAAACGCAGTGCAGGGTGGGCACGCAAATCAGCAATCGACTCGATCCCTAGCTCCTCTGCCTGGGTTCTGCGCATACCAAGGGCATAGGTATTATTGAATCCAAGCTCTCCGGTGACACCCACGCCGTAAGCTGATAATACCTGTATCATTTGCTCACGACTGTTAATGACTTGTCCGGCCAGAATCTCTTCCGTAATGGTGCCGGTGTACTCGGGGTAAACATCTATGCTGCCACTGAGCAACGCATTCCACAGAATGCGTGTACCACCCAGTTGCGCATTGTGCAAGGTGGAATACCCGGCATCTTCTAGAGACTGAGCGGCCAAATATCCCAGCACTACATTCTCGGTGTAAAGTTTGCTACCAATACTAATCGGCTGGGCAAACGCAAAAAGCGGCAGTAGCCCAAACAGTAAACAGCTGATCAAACGACAGTGGCGGCTCATGTCACACATCCTGCAGCGGACTTCGCTGCGCCGTAACAAACTGTTCAACAAAGGGCGTGGCGGGGCTGTCCATCAATTGCCGGGCTGTGCCCTCCTGAATTACTTCTCCCGATTGCATTAATGCAATGTTGTCTCCCAGAAAAGCGGCCTCCCCCAAATCATGGGTGACGAGCAAGACCGTTTTTCCTAGTTTTCTAAAAATACTGCGCAGATCATTCTGCAATTCGTAGCGTACTAGGGGATCAATGGCGCCAAGCGGCTCATCCATCAACAATACAGGCGGATCAAGCATCAGCGCCCGCATCAGGCTGATCCGCTGAGCTTGCCCACCAGAGAGCTTGGCAGGACGCCGCTGTAGCAATTCGTTTTCAATACCGGTTAATGCACACAGCGTCTGGATACGCTCGTCTTCTCTGCGGGAATCCCAGCCCAGATAACCCGTCAGCAAGGTCAAGTTGGCGTGGGCGCTCAGGTGTGGAAACAGGCCGCCACTCTGGATGACATAGCCCATGCGATGGCGCAGAGTTAGCCGATTAGAAGCCGTCATTACCTCTGCATCTATGGCGACTACTCCCTCGTCGGCTTTGATCAACCCCATGATAATGCGCAATAAAGTGGATTTTCCACAACCACTGGGACCAATCAATGACAAAGTTGTACCGGCTGGCACCGTCAAGGAAACCCGGTTGACTACCATGTTCTGAGCGTAGGCTTTTCTGATATTCTGGATAGCAATCATGCTGCAATTTGACTTGGTATGAACGCCCACGTCAACCTAAGTAGTCATTTAATCTTATTGTTTGAAATGGGAGAGTTGGCGGGTACACTCAATTTTTCATGTAAATTAGTATCACGTGGAGGACACAGAAAATATTATGTCCTTCATGAGCATCAGCTTTATTCGACTGTAACTTCATTGATATTCGGAGTAAGAATGAATAATAAAATTATTGGAATAGTGCTTATCGTTGTAGGCGTTGCTTTAGCAATATGGGGCTATAATGTTTATGATTCAGCCGGTTCACAAATTACTCGCGCATTAAGTGGTGATACGCCAATTGAAGCTTGGGTAGCGATGGTTAGTGGTGTTATTGCTGTCTTAGTTGGAATCACAAAAGTAAAGTAAAACTCCAACGCAGACTAGAAAGCGGTCAGACCCGTCACGGGGATGATGCTGGCAACCAAAATCAGGTAAGCCAGGTTGAACAACAAAAGACCGTAGTGTATCGCTCGATTGCTTGTAAACAACAACCAGATAACTGACAGAATGACCAGCACTGTGCCCGTTGAACGTGCCTCCCAAGTCTCCGCGAAATCGGGCAGCAACGGGTCTGATGCCCGCGATAGAATCAGGAAAATAATCACCATGCAAAAGAACCAGTTCTTGCTCTGAAAGAAATGTTCTTCCAGATCAATTCTCTGGAAATAACGCAGTTCCGGGGTCAGTGCAAATGTCAGCAGCACCATCATGATCGGCGCTGCGAGGAATAGCACCATCGGCGCTACCTTGGTAAAATTGTAGGCCTGATACTCCCAGAACCCTAGGTAATGATAGGTGATAATAATCAACAGCCAGAACGACCAGCCAGCCAGCAACCCGGGATGGCTGACGCGGTGGCGCGCCCGGATAATCTTACCCCAGCCCATCAACAACTCAGCCATGGCGAATGCTACCACGACAGAGACAAACATCATGATGAACTCGAATTTCGACAAAAGCTTACTCCCTATTCCGCGCAGCGAATAAATCGGCCGGCACCTACTTGTTAGACGCCTAGGCCTAGGCCGATGCTGACAATGTCACTATTCCCATTCCCAAACTAACCGTGCAACGCCTCTACTGACTTATATTTTTGCGGTTTGTTCGCGTCTATTCGATGGCGCGCTCAAGCGCGCGCAGATAGGCAGGCCTAGCTTGGTTACGAACTAGATAAGCTGACAGTGTCGGCCAAGGTTTAAGCTGACCGAGACGCTCTGCAAGTGAGACAACGTAGCTTACGCCAAAGTCCGCCGCACTGAAGTCATTGCCGAGAATATAGGGTGAGTCGCCGAGTTGTTTCGCTATGTAGTCGAAGTGAAGCTGTATTTCCTTCTGGCTATAAGCATCGAATGTATCGTGGGACTGACCAGAGCGCAGGAGAAGCATTTTGACGAACAGCGGCACAAAGACGGAGCCTTCTGGATAATGCAACCACTGCGTAAATTTCGCCCAATTCGCAAGGTCTGAGCGCGGTGGCGCTAAACGATTTGCAGTATCGAATTTCTCCAACAGATAAGTGGTTATAGCGCTGGATTCGGCGACGACTAATCCGTCATCGTCAATTACAGGTGACTTGCCTAAGGGATGAATCTTCTGCAAGGTTTCCGGGGCGCGCATGGTTTTAGGGTCACGCGTGTAAACCTCCAGCTCGTACTTTGCGCCCAGCTCTTCCAGCTGCCATACAGTAAAAATAGAACGTCCAATACGCAGGTGATGTAGTTTGATCATTGCACAACTTCTCCAGTAGGGTTTGCGTTCGCATGTTAGCAGTGCATACGCTACAGTACACTGTTTTCGATATCCTTATCCCTCTCTTACCCTTGTATATGACTAGCGCAGAATCCATCAGTTACGCTTACATCCTACGCAAGTCGTGGCCAATTATTCTAGCTAATGCCGCTGTTCCCCTACTGGGATTGGTGGATACCGCGGTCATCGGCAACGTGGGAACAGTGGCTGACCTGGGTGCGATCGCGCTTGGTGCTCTTATCTTCTCGTTTGCGTATTGGAGTTTCGGCTTTCTGCGCATGGGGACTACGGGCTTCACGGCGCAAGCAGTGGGGGCCGGCGATGAGGAGGAAGTGCGCGCGGTATTGGGTCGCTCACTATTGTTAGGCGCCACGCTTGGTGTGTTCCTGATTCTGTTGCAATGGCCTATTTCTGCCATTGCCTTTTCGCTGCTCAGCGGCGGCGAGCAGGTGGAGTCTCTGGCACAACAATACTTCTCGATCAGGATCTGGGGTGCACCCGCCACTCTTGCTAATTTTGTCCTCATGGGTCTGCTAATCGGCTTGGGTAATAGTAGGCAGCTGTTAGTCGTGCAGCTCGTATTAAACGGATTAAACATTCTGTTGGATGTGCTCTTCGCTGGTGTACTGGGCTGGGGCGTCGAAGGCATTGCTCTTGGCACTGTCATTGCGGAGTGGAGCGCGCTGTTCTTTGCCGGCACGCTAATCTATCGTGAATTGGCACGGCGCAATAGGCGTGGTGGTAGCTTCTGGCCGATTGCGCGCATTATCGACACGACCGCAATAAGGAACACATTGACCGCGAACGCGGACATCATGATTCGCACATTGTTGATGATTTTCTCATTTGGTTTTTTTATCAATCAAAGTGCAATCTATAGCGGCGTTGTACTCGCCGCCAATCATATTCTGATGCAACTCATTTCGTTCGCAGCGTTCTTTCTCGATGGCTATGCTTTCGTTGTTGAAGCACTGATTGGCGCATCGATTGGCGCGCGCAACCGACCGCTCTTCGATCTTGCCATTAAACGTTCCACCGTACTGGCGGCTGTATCGGCGCTGATTCTCGCGCTGCTGATTTGGCTCTTCGGAGAGTATGTTGTGGCGCTATTGACCGATCTTGAGACGGTTAGATCTGCAGTCGGCAATATGCTGCTGCTCGCTGCAATCTATGTCTTCGTCTCGTTTGCGGCGTTCCAGCTCGACGGGATATTCATTGGTGCTTCGCGCACTGCACAGATGCGTAATGCTGCGCTTATGTCGGCCGGACTCTTCCTGTTCGCATGGTGGTTGCTGGAGAGCCGCTACGGTGTTAGCGGTTTGTGGTGGGCAATGATTATCTACGTGCTTGCGCGAGCAGCCACACTGCTGATCTATTTCCCGGCACTAAGGGCATCAGTCGCCAAAGAATAAGACTACTGCAGGCGATCTTGACTCTCGGGAATGAGATGTGCTTCAAGCTCAATACGCTGCAGGCGACGGCCGCTCAGCTCGATCAACCCCTTGTAGCGCTCCTCGCCTGTCGAGGTAAATTCAAAGCCATAGCGACGGCGCAGTTGCAGAGACCCGGAATCACCACGGCGTGGCCACACGCCCTTGAGCACGATGGTCTGATCCAACAATTGCAGATCTTGTTGACGAAAATGCTGATCAAGGTACTGCAGGGCAATACTCTTGATCATGTCACCCTGCCACCAAAAACTGATGAGTGTGATTACAAGCGCGGTCCAGAAAATTGACGTGAGTGTTAGCATAATGCTCAGTAGTGGGGTACGGTTACTATTCTAGCGAAAGACTGTTTCGGCTACTGACAAGTTAACTATTTCCATCCACAAAATCCACTATGTGGACACCTCAATTTTGTCACAGCGGTTCCCCGTTACTCAAAAGCAATAGATGTCGATCACTCACTTCAACTTTAAATTTGGAAAATTTTCTTATTGTAAGCGATTGTATACAGCAGCGACTAACCATCCAGTCACTCCCGCCATAACAATCCACGCAATTAAACCCTTTACAACACCGCTGAAAGACAAATGCCAACCCATGTCGTTCAATTGCATGTGCAACATATCGCCTGACATGCCGATCATCATCGCTGGCAATAACATAACCAAAAAACTACACATTACCCAAAGTACTGCAGCGCTGATAGCGCTAGCCAACCCTAATTTCATTGCATCAAGTTTCATTGCCCTCTCCTAGTTTGTAATAGTCAAACACGACTGAGATTCTCCTACATATCCGCAAACCGTTCTTTGTCTTGTATCGACTTTTTCCTCGATTCTGAGTTGAGAAATAGAAACTCACCGATCGCTAATATGATCATAGTGACAACGGCCACCACTAACACGAATGGGTCAGAATTCACCTTTACCCAGATGAATCCGCTTAGTGCTGATAGATCCAATATTATCGCGATTACGGGAACCCAAGCCTTGGCCTTGATATCTTTCTTCAAGTAACGGATTACGCCCCAGTGAATAGAGATATCCATAATTAGGTAAAAGATAATGCCGAGCGCCGCGATGCGAGAAAGATCGAAAAATGCAGTGAGTACGAGACCTAGGACCACCGTATAAACCAGTGAGTGTTGTTGGATGTTACCTGGCATACCAAAGTGTTTGTGTGGCACCAAACGCATTTTCGTTAACATCGCCAGCATTCTAGAGACTGCAAATATACTGGCGAGAATGCCGCCAGCGGTGGCCATCATCGCGATGCCAACTGTGAACCACACGCCATACTCGCCAAGCGCAGGGCGAGCCGCAGCAGCTAGAGAGTAGTCACGAGTTTCTATAATCTCACTTAAGGAAAGATTACTAGCGACAGCAAAACCAACTAATGTATACAAAACAACACAGGCTGCGATTGAAATGATAATGGCTCGACCAACATTACGGTGGGGATCTATTACCTCCGAACCACTATTTGTTATGGTGGTAAAACCTTTGAATGCTAAAATGCCCAGTGCGGTGGCGCCGAGAAAATTACCTATAGCTCCAGATTCACCCACTTCTCCAAAATCAACAGCCAAACTGTCGGCTAACCAAACGCCAATGAGTCCAATAGCCAGAATCCCGCCAATCTTTAGCACCCCAATGAAACCGGCGACACCCTGAATCAAACGATTACTCATCAGGTTAATAACAAACGCAGTCAAAATCAGTGCTACACCCAGAATGGGCACCATGCGGCCGGAATCATCGCCTCCGAATAATTGCATCGTGTAAGAGCCGAAAGTACGCGCTAGAAAACTTTGCGCTATCACCATTGAGAAGTACATCAACAAAGCGTTAAACGCCGTTGGAAGCCGATCTCCGTAGGCTTTATGGAGATACATCCCTATCCCGCCTGCAGATGGATAGGCGCTGGAGATCTTGACATACGAGTAAGAACTGAACGCGACTATTACTGCCGCTGCTAAGAAGGCGAGTGGAAACAATGCGCCCGTCATTTCGGCCATTTGCCCCGTTAATGCAAAGATCCCAGCACCAATCATGACTCCGGTGCCGAGCATGACAGTACCCATTAGGGTCAGGCTATCTTTGGCGTAAGGTGAGGAGTTGTTCTCTGTATCTGACATACATCGATCCTTCTAGTGTCTTAGATTCATTTACAGTGCATTTATTCTCT
>Ga0105055_10003938_pt1 | contig 22110 bp, 10 predicted proteins | sample BON03_FD_78090 | JGI IMG/M metagenome (GOLD analysis project Ga0105055, IMG submission 78090) | Freshwater microbial communities from Lake Bonney liftoff mats and glacier meltwater in Antarctica - BON-03 | ecosystem: Environmental > Aquatic > Freshwater > Ice > Glacier meltwater | place: Lake...
ACAGCGACGAAAACAAGAACAAAATGAACAACCACTGCGTCGCCGACTCCGCCAAGAGGGGCCAGGAGGAGGACGACGACGACGACGGCACCTATTTTCTATTCCGAGGAGACCCCCTCGCGCGCGTTCTGCGGGACCGTGGGCCCCGGGGCGGGGTTTTGCGGGACCGAGGGGGTCGCGCGGGCGGCGGGGGGGGGGGGGGGGGGAGGAGCGTCGTCGGCGTCGTCGTTGTTGTTGTTGTTCAGGGCGGCGGCGGCGGCCGGGGCGTTGGCGTTGGCGACCAGGGCGTCGCCGGCGGCGCCACCGAGCGACCACGTCGTCGAGGAGTGAGGGGGAAAGGGGTTGGGCCCGCCGTAGATGCTGCTGCTGCGGCGGCGGCTGCCGATGCTGCGCTGAGGAGGAGGACAGTGGGGCTCGTAGTCGCTCTCTGGCCAAGGGTCGCCGCGCGCGTACGAGAACCACCCGTGAGCGAGGAGAGGGGCGGCCACTGCTTGATGAGCGTAAGCGCCGGCGCCGGACGCGTTGCTGTCGCCGGACGCGTTGCCAGCGGCGCAGTCGCGCTTGGCGTTTTTGGCGGTCCGGAAGACCTGGGGCGTGGTGACCGCGACCACGGTCACGAAGAAGGCGTTCATGGCCGACTCGGCGCGCGGGGTCGAGGGCGGCGTGGCGGGCGCCGCGTGGCCGCCGCCGTTGGTGCTCGCATATCTGGCCGGGCCTGCGAGCGAGCCGCAGCGGCGGCGGCGGCAGAGTCGCATCTTCCCTTGCGGCGGCGGCGGGACCTGCTGTTGGTGTTTTCTTGTTGTGGAGAGACGCGCGCACAGGCTGTCGTCGCTTGAGTGGTTTGTGGTTGTTTTGTGTTTGAAAGTGGACGGGGGCTGTGCGGGGCAGGTTTTGTTGTCGAGCCTGGGCCGCCGCCGCGCCGCCGCGCCGCAAGCAGTTGCAGTTGCAGTGACAGGCATCTTTACGCGGCTGCAACGCCCTCTTCCGCGCATCGAAACGGAGCGCGCTAATGCAGGAGCTAGACACTATCTGCAGCTCTCCAGTGCCGGCCATTGAGCGCGCGCGGAGAGGGCACCTGTTGGGCGTGGCGGGCGAATGAAAACAACGGGCAGCGAGGAAAAAGAAATTCCAGGTCCGAACCTTTCTACCTTTCGCAAGAGGCGGGATGCTGTTTGCGTTGAGAAGCTTGCGCTTTGTGCGTGTGTGAGACGCGCGCGGGTTGATGATTCAATCGTTTCTTATGGCTGGATACAGGAGAAGGGAGGCCGGTTGAAGAGCAGCTTTCATCCTTTTGCCCCCCCGCTCGGGCCGCCGTCGCCACCCGGCGAAAAACGCAAGACGGATACCCGGCACAAGACTTTCTGTGAAGATCTCTCAAGATCTCTCCAACGTTTTTTACAGATCCTCCCTTTCAATACACCGGCGCTCCTTTCGCCGGCGGCATCCCAAGTGCCGCGCGCGCCGCGTGCATGTCGGCGGCCAGCTCGCCGTCGGCCTCGCGCACGAGGAAAAACTCGTCGGCGACGGCGTCGGCATCTGCGTCGGCGTCGGCGTTGGCGTTGTCGCCCGCCTCCTCCTCCTCCTCCCCTCGGCCGCCGTCGTTCCCTTTCCTCCTCTCCATCACCAGCACCTCGAACAGGGGCGGCTTACCCCTGCGCGGCACCACCACCACCCGCCGCCGCACCGACAGGCCCGCGCGCCGCGCCGCTCTGCGCGCGCGCCCGTCGTCGGGCGTCACGCCGGCGCAGCAGACAAACACGCCGCCGAGGCCGAGCAGCTCTGCGGCCGCCGCGCAGTACTCTTCGACGCCGCCGCGCGTCTCGACGCAGCACGCGCCCTTCTGGGGGCGGGCGCTCAGGGCGCCCGCGCCCGGGACGATGTAGGGGGGCGTGCCGGTGACGAGGTCGAAGATGGCCAGGGGGCGATCGGGGGGAGGAGGAGGCCCGCCGGCGCTCGGCGGCGGGGACAGAGAGCACAAGGACGAGCACGAGGACGACGCCGACAACAATGCCTCGGCCGCCATCGCCTCCGCCGCCGCCCGACGACGGGTCGCCGCGTCGCGCAGGTCCCCCTCAACCACCACCACGCCGCGCTGCCCGCGGCCGAGGTTGTGCTCGGCCGACCGCCGCGCCAGCGCCGCGCTGGCGGCCTGTGCCTCGATGCCGACGCCGACAGAAAGAGAGCGCCGCCCCGCGGCGGGGGAGTAAGAGGGGGAGGCGGCGTCCCCCAGGCCGCCGCCGCCGAGCAGCCCCCAGCTCGTCATGAGCAGGACGGACCCGACGCCGCAGCCCAGGTCGAGCGTCCGCAGCGAGGGGCGGAGGGGCGCCCGCGCGCCGCCGGCGGGGGCCTCGGGTCGTCCCTCCGGCGGCAGCAGCAGCAGCCGCCGCGCCTCCTGGAGCGCCACCAGCGCCGTCGCGTGGTCGTCGATCGACCAGCGGTGGCCGTCGGCCAGCTGGAGGATGCGCCAGTCGCCGCACAGGAAGCTCAGGGTCTCGCCGGTGTTCAGCGGGCGGGCGAGCAAGGCCGGGTCGGAGGCGGCGGCGGGCGCGGGGCCCGGCGCGGTCCAGCCGGCGGGCCGTGCGCGCTGGGCGCGGGACTCGGGCGACTCGAGCGCGCGTCGGGCGCGGCGGCTCGGCAGGGGGTCGGCGGCAGCGGGGGCGGTGCCGGCTCCGGCGGCGGCTCGATGAGAAGGAGCCCGAGCACGAGAGTCGCGATTGGTGGGGTTTGGTCGCGGGCAGCAGCAGCGACAGCTGGGCGGGCGCGCGCAGGTTGCGCTCATTTCGTTGTCCGCGCGCCAATCGTGCACTCAAGCACTCAAGCAATCGGCGCGCGCGGGGAGAGCTGAGTCATCAGGGTGTAGTAGTGCGGCTGACAGTTGCGGGTCAGGGGATTGAGACTCGGCGCGTCGCGGCGCGAGAAGGAGAGCGGCATGACAGACGGGAACGGAAAGACGCGAGCGCACGTCGCCCGACGATGCGCCGACGACGTCCACGTCGACCTCGTCAAGAGCCCCCGACGCTGCTCCAGAGACGTCAAGGTCTTGTCACACGGCCAACACCACACAAAGATCTTGTCAACAAACGCTGAGCAGCAGCACGAGCAGCAGCACGAGCAGCAGCAGGAAGCAGCACAGGACAAACAAAGCAGGGGACACGCGGGTGGAGACGTCAAACGCCGAAACATTCTCTTTACGTGAGAACACCCACAACAACAACCGGACTGCCCGCATCAACCATGCCCATCGGCGGCAAGCTGATGCTCAAGGGCGGCGCGTCGCTGGGCGGCGGCGGCGTGGACAAGAAGAAGGCGAAGAAGAAAAAGACTGCGGCCGGTGGCGACGCGGCGGCGGCGGCGGCGGCGGCGGCGGCGGGAGGAGCGGGGACGTCAGCATCGGCGGCAGCGGCAGCAGGTGCAGCAGCAGCAGGCCCAGCGCTCAAGGAAGAGCTCCCCAACGACAAGCTCCCCGCCGCCTACGAGAAGGCGTTCGAGATCGAGGCGCGGCGCCTGCAGCAGCGGCGCGAGCGCGCGAGCCCCTGGGGCGCGTCCTACCGGCCGCCGCCGCCCGGCGCCATCCTGCACGGGCGCGACAGGGCCATCCGCGGGGACACGGCGGAGGAGCGGCTGGACCTGCGGTCTGCTGCCAAGGCCGACAGGTATTGCAAATGACGATGGCGGGTCCCGATTGATGGTGGAATGAGCGAGCGCCGCGGCGGCGCTGCGCCGCTTGAAAGCGGTGGCGGCGGCGGCGCGCGCTCGCCGAGCGCCGCTCGGATCGACGTCGTGTAAATACAAGCGCGGCCCCTCACACGACGCACATCCCTGCTTGCGCCCTTCCCATCAACTCAATCGTCTCCCCTGCCTCATTAGACCTACGACACGCCAACCCACATGACGACGAATTTCTCTCTCTTGTTCTTCCGACCTCCTTGACCCCCTACGCTCGCCGTCTGTCTAGAGGACCCCTTCCCATCCCCCCAGCACGTGCTCGAGGCGCGACCAGAGGTGACAGAGCGGGCGCGCGCGCCAGAGGGGGCGCGCCCTTGACGTTGCCAACGCGTGCAGAGCGATGGCCGCCGCGGCCGCCGCTGCACCGTCGCCGGCGTTTCCGGCGCCGCTCGGCGTCGCCGCCGCCGCCCCCTCCGCGCCTCTGTCGGCAGCAGGTGGGCTCGCGGCCGAGGCGGCCCTCGCCCTGTTCCAGGGGCACGAGGTCGGCGGCGGCGACGCCCTCAGCCCTCCCCACCTCCACCACCACCACCACCGGCGCGGCGACCGCGACCCGCTGCCGCCCGCCGTCGCCGCGCTCTACGCCGGCGTCTGCGTGCTGCTGGTCGTCGCCGCGGGACTCGCCTCGGGCCTGACGCTCGCGCTGCTGCCGCTCGACGGCCTCGACCTCGCCCTGCTCGCCGAGTCCGGCACCACGGCCGAGCGCCGAGCGGCCGCGCGCGTCGCGCCGCTTGTGGCGCGCCGCCACCGCCTGCTGGTCACGTTGCTTCTTTGCAACGCCGCCGCAAACGAGGCGCTCCCCATTTTCCTGGACCGCCTGCTCGACCCGCTGACGGCCGTGATCGTGTCCGTGACGGTGGTGCTGGTCGCGGGCGAGATCGTGCCGCAGGCCGTGTGCGCGCGGCACGGCCTGGCCGCCGGCGCGTCCGCGGCGTGGCTCGTGCGCGGGCTGATGGCGCTCTGCTCGCCGCTCGCCTGGCCGCTGGGCCGCCTGCTGGACGCGCTGCTCGGCGGCGAGCAGCGCGCCCTGTTCCGCGGGCGCGCGCAGCTCAAGGCCCTGGTGGACGTGCACGGCGCCGACCAGGCCTTCGGGGGCACTCTCAGCGCGGACGAGGTGCGCATCATCCGCGGCGCGCTCGACCTGACCAGTAAGACGGCGCGGCTGGCGATGACGCCGCTGGCCGCCGCCTTTACGGTCAGCGACGAGAGCCCGCTCGACGACGCCTTGCTGGACCGCATCCTGGCGTCGGGCAACTCGCGCGTGCCCGTGCACCGGGGGGCTGACCGGGCGCGGCTGGTGGGCCTGGTGCTGGTCAAGGAGCTGGTCCTGGTCGACCCTGGCGCGGGCACGCCCGTCGGGAGGCTGCCGGGCGGGCTGGTGCGCCCGCTGCCGCGCCTGCCCGCGGACACGCCGCTGTACGACATGCTGCGGCTGTTCGAGGCCGGGGGGTCGCACATGGCGGCGCTGGTGGAGGCGGGGCCGGCTGCTGTGGTCGAGGGGGAGGCGGCGGAGGGGGCAGGCGGAGGAGGAGGAGGAGGCGCGGGCGTTGTCGCTGCCGCCCCCGCCGCCGCCCACGCCTCCGCCGCCGCCTCGTCAGCGAGCGAGCCGCGCGCCCTCGGCATCATCACCATCGAGGACGTCATCGAGGAGCTCCTCGGCCACGAGATCGTCGACGAGACCGACGTGTTCCTCGACAACGCGCGGACGATGCGCGTCGACGTCGGCGCGATGACAAAGGCGCTGCCGCCGCAGCTGCGGCGGCTGCTGGCGACAGGGGGCCTGACGCCGAGGGTGGGCCTCCTGGCGTCGCTGGCGGGGAGGCAGGTGGCGCGGCCGGCGCAGGCGGGGGGGGCTGGGCAGCCGGCGCGGGCCGGGAGCGCGGGCCTGGGGTCGTCGCCGCCGGGCATCGGGGGGAGGGGGGTCGGCCCGGCCATGGCGGGACGGGCGGGCGGCGGCGGCGGCGCCGTGTGATTTGTTTCGTTGTCTTGCAACTTTGTTCTGGTCGGTAGATTGAATAAGGTCGCCACTGCATTAAATCCATCATCCGAGGCGTACAACCAGCTTTACGTGCGTCCGATTGTCCGAGGAGGTCAATGGACGGTGCGAATCGAACCAAACTCTGCTCGCTCACGCCCGCGCGCCGCCGCCGCCGCCCCGCCCGGCCGCCAGCGCCGCATTTGCCGCCGCGATCGCCTCGCGCGCCGCGCGCGCAACCTCGTCCCCCTCCCCGGCCCCCGCGTTGAAAGACGACGCCGCGGACGCCGACGAGGCCGACGCGTCGTCCCCGTCGACGGTGAGCTCGAGGTTGTGCCGCACGGCCGCCAGCTGTGCCTCGCGCGCCACGGCGAGCCGGTCGACGGCGCCGCGCCAGCCGTTGAGCATCAGCAAGAAGATGACGGCCATGGGCGGGACGATGCCGGTCAGCGACCCGGCCGACAGCAGCAGCAGCGCCTGCTGGAGGAGCGAGCCGCCCGACTTTCCGGCCTGGCTGCCGACCACGTCGATCGCGGCCTTGCCCTTTGTGCGCGCCTGCTCGCCCAGGGTCACGTAGACCATCTCCTCCGCGGGCTTGAACAGGCTGAACTTGGCGCCGCGGCTGAACACAAAGAGCACGGCGCCCGAGGCGACCAGGAGCTTGAGCAAGGCGGCGCCGGGCGGCGAGGCCGAGGCGGCGGCGGCGGCGGCGGCGGCCGCGGCGGCGTGGCTCGGCGCGGCGGCCACGGCGGCGGTGGCGGCGGCGGCGGCGGCCTGCGCGGCGGCGCCGTGCAGGTGCTGGTAGGCCACGCACGCCGCGAAGAAGAGGCCGCCGCCGTAGGCCAGCACACGGGGGGTGGCGCCGGCCACCCCGCGCCACCCGAGCCGGTCGAACAGCACGGGCGAGACGAGCATCAGCGCGCAGGTGGTGGCGCCGGTCCACACGGCGACGCCGCCGAGGTAGGCGGTAAAATCCGCCGGGCGCGGGTAGAGCAGGCGCAGGTGGCTCTTCCAGCAGAACTCCACCAGGGAGGAGCAGAGGCCCTGGGCGAGGGACATGATGGCCAGGCAGCGGATCTCGACGGAGCCGGCGAGCAGGGCAAAGGTCTCCCGCAGCGGCGGCTTTGTCTTCTTCTTCGTGCCGGCGGCGACGTCGGTGTCGGTGCCGGCGCCGTCGCCGGACGACGGCTGCTGCTGCTGATGCTGCTGCCGCTGCCGCTGCAGTTTGTCCTCTGCCTCGTCCTCGTCGCCTTCGGACGAGGACGAGTCGGAGATGCCGCTGGACCAGCTGGCCGAGGGAGACGCCGTCGAGGACGACGGGACGGCGGCGCCCCCCGCCTCCTCGCGCGGGTCGCCGCGAAGGGTGCGCCGCCGCCGCCGCTCAAGCCGCCGCTGCCGCGTCTCGGCCTCCCGCGCCGCCTCGCGCGCCACGCGCGCCGCCTCGCGCGCGTCGTCGGCCGCGGCCCCGCCCGCGACCGCCGCGCGGTGCGCCGCCAGGGCCGAGTCTCCGGCCAGGGCGCGAGCGCGCGCGAGGGCCGCCTCGGCCGCGGCCTCCTCGGCGGCGTCGGCCGCCTCGGCCTCGGCCTGCGCCCGCGCGGCCACCTCTGCGAACCGCAGGTTGATCCAGTGGTGCAGCGCGAGGGCGCAGCCGCACAGGAACACGACCAGGACCATGAGCGCGCGCGACTGCGCGAGGAACTCGGCGGCCGCGGTGGTGGCCGCCGCCCCGGCCGCCGCCTCGCCCGCCGCCGCGACCGCGGCCGCCGACCCGGGGCGGCCCGCCGCCGCGGCCGCCGCCTCGCCCGCCGCCGCCGCCGCCGCCGCCCCCGCCGCCCCGGTCCCGTCGTTCCACGCGCGCAGGAGCATGCCGGCCACCGCCTGCGCCACATTGGCCCCCAGCCCGAGCAGCGGGTAGAGCGTCGGCGCGTCCGACAGCGCCGTCGTGTCGTTCGCGAGCGTCCAGAAGCACAGGCCCATGCAGACGTCTCCCCACAGCTCCCCCGCGCAGTAGAACAGCGTGAAGCACCAGTTGCGCGTCATTCCCACCGCGCCCTCGAGCCCGGCAGGGAGCGCGGCCTCGAGCCAGGCCGCCAGGCCGGCGCCCGCGTGCAGCGCCTCGGCGTTTGGGTGCAGAAAGAGGCCGAACGCCGCGAAAAAGGCGGCAAAGGCGCCGACGATCACGTTGAACACGGCGCCGCGCGACAGGCGCTGCGTGGCGTAGGCGTACGCCACCAGAAAGAGCACCGAGCACGGCAGGACCGCGTACAGGCTGAGGAAGGGCAGCACGTGGGCGCCGCCGCCCGGCGAGGTGATGATGAGGGTGTCTTTCAGAGAGTCGAGGAGAGTGTTGACGAACGACAGCAGGAAAAAGAGCGAGGCCATGGGGACGAACGACCCCCACAGGTGGGAGACGCGCTGGCGGAAGGCGCGGAGCTCGGCGAGGGGGCCGGCCAGGAAGGGGGGCAGGTCGTCGAGGGCGTGCGGCGGGGCGCGCGGCCTGCGGGGGCCGAGGCGGCCTGCGCCGGAGCCGGGCGCGGGCAGGGCGGCGGCGGCGGCGGCGGATGCGGCGCCGCCGTTGCCGGCGGACGGTGCTGCTGCTGCTGCTGCGGCTCTTTCTGCTGCGGCCGCCGCCTCTGCCGCCACGTACGCCGACAGGTCTCTCTGATGGCCGTTGTTGTTGCTCGCGTTGCTGTCGTCGGTGCTGTTGTTCGAGGCGGCGCGAAGCGTCCTCGGGCGCAGGCGGAGGAGCGGCGATCGGGGGCGCCGCCATTGTGCCGCCGCCGCGCTGCCGCCGCCGCCGGCCGCGGGGACAAAGGACGACAGCAGCGACGGCGGCCCCCCGCGCCGCATCAGCAGCGGCGACGACGACGACGACGACATCATCGTCACCCCTCCGCCGCGCCCGGCGACGCCTGCGGCGCGCATCGCTGCTTCCGACGGCGATTCAAATCACGGCAGGAACGTGGCTGGGTGCCCCCCCTTGCCGTGACTCGATGACGGGGCGCGCGCGCGCGATATTCGATAATGCGCCGACGAATGTGGGGTTTCCCGGTCAGCGAAACGGTCGCGCTAACAGCTGCGCATTGGCTTTTTTGGGCGGAGACGGAAAAGACGAACGAAAAGCGGAGAGCGGGGAGCTGTTCCGCCAATCGCCGCTGCTTAATGATGATGATGATGTCCTTACCCTCCTTGAGGTAAAGAGGGATGTCAAAGCTATCGTCGGTCGGAAGTCTGTGTGGAGGCGAGTGCTGGGGGCGCGCGCTCGCTGCACGGAGCCGGCGGCGGCGGCGGCGGCCCCGGGCGCCGGGCGTTCGCGCGAGCCCGCTGTGCCGCCGCCGCCGCCGCCGCCGTTCCCGCCGCCCGCCGCGTTGGGGGGGGGGGCGGGCGCAGCCTCACCTGCCCCGTGCTCACGTCCATCTCAACCACGGGCGCGCAGCCGAGCTTGATCTCACGCTCGGACATGGGGCGGCAGCGGACGACGACCTTTTGTTTTGGTGTTGCAAGGGGGAAGGGGGTGAGCCGTTTTCCCCCTCGGGCCGTTTTTCCCTCGGGCCGTTTTTCCCTCGGGCCGACGACGCACAAGAGAGGAAGCCTTTTTGCCGACGGCAAGACAGACGAGCGGACGGCCGCCGGCGGGCCCTCTTGTTCGTCCTTGTCTTGCGGCTCTCACCTTACCGTCTCCGGCCGCGCCGCGCCTGCCGGCGGCACGGGGGCGGACGCCATGTTGTCGTGTTGAGGGTGATGTCGTTTTTGGGGAATCGTTGCCGCAAGGGCACGAGGGACGTTTGTTTGGAGGCTCTGGAAGGGCGCGCGCTCGTCTCTGTCTCGGGCGCAGACGCGAGCGGCCGCCGCTTCGCCCCCCGGGGTCGGCGGCGCCCCCTCATCCCCGAGGCAGCGGCGGCGCCCCCTTATCCCCGGCCGACGCCGCCGCCGACGTGGACCGCCGCTGCCTCGCCTCGGGCCTGCCCGTGTCGGTCGCGGTGCACGGGTCGAGCGAAAGGGAGGGTCGAGTGTGGGAAGCCAGAGGGGACGGGACCGTCGCCGGTCCTTGCGGGCGTCGGGCGTCGGCGGCGGCAGGATGACGCAGTTCTCGGCCCGGTGGCTCCCGCCGCCGCAGCGCAGGCAGCGGTTGTGGGGCATGCAGTAGGCCTTGAAGTTGTAGTATTTGTCGAACTTGAGGAATCGCCAGCCGTAGCCGTCGTCGATCTCGCCGCCGCGCCTTCGCGCCGCAACGACCCGCCCACGCCTCCCCCCCTGCCCGCCGCCGCGCCCCCTCCGCCGCCTCGCGGCGCGCCGCCGTCCTCCCACCCCCTACAGCAGCAGCAGCAGCAGCAGAAAACACACACCAGTCACATCTCACGCCGCCAGTTGCCGCGACAGGTACTCGACGAACAGCCGCCTGGCCGTGGCCGGGTCCTCCACGCGCCCGTGCTCCCGCCGCGTGGCCATCTTGACAAAGGCGCGCTTGTGCGCGCGAAGCTCGGCGACGGGCACGCCGCCGCCGCCGCCCGCGCCGCCCGCCGGCAGGCGCAGGCGCAGCGGCGCCGCACCGCCGACGCCCCCGCCCGACGACGACGCTGACGAGAGCTCGACGAAGCCCGGACCGGCCCCGCCGCACGCGGCGGCCTGGGCCTCGAGGATGAGGTTGACGACCTCCTGAGTAAGGTCGGGCGGGGGGGAGGGCGGGGGGAGGGAGGTTGGGGGGCAAAGCGGAGGGAGGCGCGTGAGTGCGTGAGCGGCGGCCGCGGCGAAAAAGAGAGCGCGATCGAGCACGAGAGAGGGAGCACGAGAGAGGAGCCTTGCCCCCCTCCCCCGCAAAGCAAAAAACCACGACCGCCTCCTCATCCTGCGCACCTGGCACTCGCGATCGATCGCGTAGAGCGTGTTGGTCTCGGCCAGCGCCGGGCGCGCCGTCGACACGCCCGCGCTCAGCTGCCCGCCCCCGCCGCCGCCGCCGCCGCCGCCTGCGCGCCCGAGGCCCGATGCGAGGCCGGCCTCCGCGAGCGCGCCCGCTCGCCTCTTGGCGGCGGCGGCGGCGGCGGCCGCCGCGGCCTCCGCCCCGGCCTCTGCCTTGTCGCCCGCTCTTCCTGACGCCGCCGCTGCCGCCGACCCCCCCGCTTTGCCGCCCGTCACCGCAAAGAGCGCGGCGCGGAGCACGGCGTCGACCTCGGGGGCGCGCACGGCCGCCCCGGCGTCGCCGCCGCTGCCGCCGGCGTCGTGGCCGCCGTCGATGCCGCCCGCTCCCTGCCCCGCCGCCGCCGCCGCCGCCGCCGCCGCCGCCGCCCCTTGCTCGGGCGAGCGGGCAGCGCCCCCTCCTCCCCACCGCACCGTGAACAGCGGCGCGTCCCACCGGTTCCGGCTGTCCGGCCGCTCGTACCGCCCGGACAGGTCGTCGAACACGGCGGGCGAGTAGCCGTCCTCCCCGCGCGCCAGGCGCGCCTCGTTCCACCGCCGCGCGACCGCGAGCCCGCCGCCGCCGCCGCCGCCGTTCTCGCCCGCCGCCGCCGCCGTTCCCGCCGCGCCCGCCGCGCGCGCCGCTCCTCCCGCGCCGACGTCGACGTGCACCACCGCCGCCCGCCCCCCCGCCGCCCGCGCCGCGCACCAGAGCTCGTACCGGTAGCCCTTGATGGCGTTGGGCGCGTCCGCCACCGTCAGGCGCCGCGCGCTCAGCCCCCGCTCGACGGCGCCCTTGAAGCGCGCGCGCGTCTGCCGCTCGGCCGCGCTGTCGGCGTAGGCGGAGTCACGCGCCCCCCTCGCCGCGCCTCCTGTTCCATCTTCCTCCTCGCCCGCGACGACGCGCGCCTCGACCCCGGCCTCGGCCGCGAGCTCGGCGAGGCGGCGCGCGACCGTGGACTTGCCCGAGCAGGGCTGGCCGGTCAGCACGAGGAGCATTTGGCGGAGCGGTTGGTTTTTTTGGTTTTTGGGTTGTGGCGGAGCGCGCGCGTCGGGGCTCGCCCCGCCGTCGGCGCCGGGTCGGTCGTGTCGGACGGTCAATTCGTCTGTCTTTGCGCGGCGGACGCCTTCGGGAGCGCGGGTCGGGCAGCGAGGCGATCAACGTCGCGAAGATTGGTTCGAAGGATCACACGCGCTGTCGCTGCTGTCTCTCACGGGAGGAAGGAGAGCTCTATCCCCCAAATTTCTCCTAATGCCTGACAGATGGTGGTTTCTCGATTCTCGCGCGTGCGGCTGGGCGACTGGATGGCGCGTGCCTATGGCAGGGTGGTCGTGGTCGTGGTCAGTAGCAACGGTCCACCTGAAGGCCGATCGAATTGGGTCTCCCGCCTTGGTGCTGCTCTTGAAATCTTCCGCCGCCCCTTCCCCTTGCCTCCTCCCCCCCTCTCTTCTCCCTCCTCCTCCTCCTTCTTCACCCCCTCCTTTCGACTGATCGGCGCCTTCCCCACACACCTTTCCCCTTTTTCACCACTTTTTCCACCCGCCACACTCTACAGCAAAGAGGAGCGCGCGAGGCAGCGTCGAGCAAGGGCTCTGGCGCTCAGCGCGCGCGCGCGCCAACGTCGTTTTTTCTCCTCAAGCACAAGCTCGAGAAAAAAACAAAACCGGCGAGGAGCAATCGCGTCCTAATTCGCGAGATGGATTCGGCCGCAGGAGCCAAGAGCCAGCCGCCCGCGCACCCCACCGGGGGTCGCGTTGGCGGCCGCGGTGCGCCAGGTGGCGGGCGAGGCCGCGGGCGGTGAGTGTTCTCTCCTTGGCAGAAGAGAGGGGCCTCAGCAGACGCGCCCGCTTTTCCCCGTCCTATCCATCTCATCGAGCCGGGTACTCACGCGCGCCCTCGATCCACCCCCGGATCACTCGCTCTCACCGCTCCATCCCCTCTGAACGCAACGCACACCACAGTGGTCCCGCCGGCGGCCGAGGCGAGGCAGGAGGCGACGCCGCCCCCCCCTTGAACAACAGTGAGTTAGTCTGGTTGTTGCACCCGCCGCCTCCATCCCGCGATCCCGCCGCTCACGCGACCCCGTGTGTGCTGTTCCTCCACCTCACCCACATGCAAAACCACCAGCAGCCGGCGGGCCCGCCAACCGCTCCTGGTCCGACATGGTCAAGACCAACGCCGCCGCCGCCGCCGCCGACGCCGCCGCCGCCGGCGGGGGCGCCGCCGCCACCGCCGCCGCCGCCGGCAAGGAGGACAACGCCGCCATCTCGTTTGGCAGCTTTGCCGACACCGCCGGGGGCGGCGAGGGAGGCGCGGCGCGGGCCGCGGCGGGAGCGACGGCGGCCAAGCCGGCCGCGGCAGGCCCCGGCCCGGCCGCCCCAGCCGCCGCCGGCGGCGCCGCCGCCGCGCCGGCCGCCGCCGCCGCCGCCGCTGTTCCCGCTGCTGCCGCCGCCGGGCCCGCGGCCGCCCCCGCGGCTGCGGCCGCCGCTGCTCCTGCCGCGGCGGCCTCGGCGCCGTCGGCCCCGCGCGGCCCCGCTCCGCCGCAGCAGCCGCAGCAGCAGCAGCAGCACTCCGGCGCTCTCGCTCCGGCCGCGTCGCACCAGCAGCAGCAGCAGCAGCAGCAGCAGCAGCAGCCGCAGCACTATGCGGCGGGCTCGTCGCAGCAGCACGGCCACGGCGGCGGCGGCGGGCGCGGCGGCGGCGCCCACCACGCCGGCGGCCGCGGCGGTCCCCACCACGCGCGCGCCGCCTACCAGCCGCAGCAGCACCAGGGCGGCGGACCCCCTCCCCCGCAGAAGCAGGGCGGCGGCGCCGCGCCCCCGCCCCCGCCCCCGCTGCCCGGCGCCGGCGGCTACGGCCCGCTGCCGCCGCCGCCGCCGCCGCCCATCATGGCGCCCGGCGCCCAAGTCCCGCCGCAGGGCGGCTTTGTGCTCCAGCCCGCGGCCTACGGATACGCGTACGGCTACCCCTACGCCGGCTACGGCCCCCCCGCGGCCTACGGCCAGCAGGGGGCCATGTACGGCGCGCCCCCGCAGCAGCAGCAGCAGCAGCAGCTGCTGCAGCAGCACCCGAGCCAGCAGCAGCAGCAGGCGCAGCAGGCGCAGCAGCAGGCGCAGCAGCAGCAGTACGACGCCTACGCGCGCGCGCAGCACCACGAGCAGTACGCGGCGGTGCTGGCGGCGCAGTACGCGCACCAGGCGCAGGCGCAGGGCTACGGCCCAGCGGCCATGTATAGCCCGGCCGCTATGTTTACGGCCGCGCAGCAGCACGCGGCGGCGGCGGCGGCGGCGGGGGCCTACCAGCAGCAGCAGCAGCAGCAGCAGCAGGCGCACCAGCAGCAGGCGCACCAGCAGCAGGCGCACCAGCAGCACCAGCAGCACCAGCAGCGCCAGCAGCAGCACCAGCAGCACCAGCAGCAGCAGCAGCAGCAGCACCAGCAGCAGCAGCCCACGTCGCCCTATGCCGCCGCCGGCGCGCCCCCGCCCGCGCCGCCGCCCGGCGGCATGGCGCCCCAGCAGTCGCCCCTGCCCCCGGGCGCGGGCGGCCCGTCGCCGCAGCAGCAGCAGCCGTACGGCGACTACCGCGGCGGCGCGCCGCGCGGCGGCGGCGGCGGCCCGCCCGGCAGCGCGCAGATGGGCGGCGGCGGCCGTGGCATGGGCGGCGGCCCCCCCCTCGCCGCGGCCGCTGGCGCTGCCGGCGGGGCCCCGGCCCCGCCGCCACCGCCTTCCCCCGGCGCGGCCGGGGGAGCCCAGGCCGCCGTCTTGCTTGGCGGCGGCGCCGTCGTCGCGGCCTCGCCGGCGCCCAGTGGCCCGGGCGCCGGCGTCGCCATGCCCGCCGGCGTCGTCGTCGGCGTGCCCGGGGGCACCGCGGCCGTCGGCGCGACCCCCTCCACCATCGTGGCGCCCCGCCCGCGCCGCGCCATCCTGATCGTCGACCCCAACACCAAGAAGGCCGTCGACATCAAGCCGCCCGCGGGCAAGGCCGGCGGCGTGCCCGCCCCCCCGCCGCCGAGCGTCAACGAGGGTCCGCCCGCGCTGCCGGCCTCGGTGGCGGCGGCCATGGCGGCGGCCGGCGTCGTGCCGCGGGTGCCGGGGGTTGCGCCCGGCGGCGGCGGCGGCGGCGGCGGCGAGGACGGCTCGGCCTCGGCCGCGGCGGCGGCCAACGGCGCGTCGGCGCCGGTCGCGGTGCCGGCCGGCGAGCCCGCGCGTGCTGCTGCTGCCGCGCCCGCGGCGCCCGCGTCGGCGGCCGCGGCCGGTGCCGCGCCGGCGCCGGCCGCCAGCTCGCCCGCCAAGGAGATCGTGCGACTCGCGCGCGCGGGCGCCGGCGGCGCCGCCCCGGTCGCCGGCGCCGCTGCTGGCGCCGCCCCGGCCGCCAAGCCGGCGCCTCCCGCTGGTGCTGCGGTTGCTCCTGCCTCTGCAGCGTCGGCGGCCGCCAAGCCCGCGGCCCCGGCCGCGCCCGCCCCCGCTGCTGCTGCAGCGCCCGTGCCCGCGCCCGTGGCGCGTCCGATGACGTTTGCTGAGAAGGCGCGCGCGGCTGCCGCGGCCCCGCCCGCGCCTCCCGCTGCTCCCGCTGCTGCCCCCAAGGCCGCGGCGGCGGCCCCTGCTGCGGCGAGCCGGCCGGCTGCCGCGCCCAACGGCGCCGCGCCCGCCGCTGCGGCCCCCAAAACTGCTGCTGCTGCCGGCGCCGGCGCCGGCGCCGCCCCCGCCGCCAAGGTGGTGGTGCCGGTGGCGGCGGCGGCGGCGGCCGTGGCCGCGGGCGCTGCTGCTGCTGGCGCCGCCGGTGCTGCTGCGGCGCCGGTGCCCGCTGATGCTGCGGCCTCCGCTGCTGCTGCTGCCGCCGCCGCCACCGCCGCCCCCGGCGCGCCCGCGGCGGCGGCTGCCGCCCCCGCGGCTGCGGCCGCGGCGGCGGCGCCCGAGGACGCCGCGCCCAAGCACCTGCCCAACCCGGTCTCGCTGCGCACAGCCCAGCTCGCCCTCCAGGCGATGCAGGCCGCCGGCACCCCCTTTTCAGGCGGCGGCGGCGGCGGCGACGCAGCCGCGCCGGCCGACGCCTTCAACGAGGGCGTGGTGGGCGCCAAGGGCGAGCGCAAGCGCTTCTCAAACCTCTTCATGCTGCGGCTCGCGCGCGACCACGTCGTCCCGCCGCCCGAGATCGTCGGCGACCGCAACGGCGAGTACGCGTTCGACCCCAACGAGCCGATGAACGGGCCCGGCGGCGGCGGCGGCGGCCCGGGCGGGTTTGACCGCGCAGCCTCGGGCCCGCGCGGCCCGCGTGGCTCGGGCGGCGGCATGGGCGGCGGCGGCGGCGGCGGCGGCCCGGGCGGCGGCGGCGGCGTCATGGGCGGCGGCGGCGGCCCGATGGGCCGCGGCGGCTCGGGCATGGACCGCATCGACTCGGACTGGGCGCGCCGCGGCAGCGGGCCCATGGACGGGCCCCGCGGCGGCCCCTTCGGCGGGCCCATGGGCGGCGGCGGGCCCGGCGGGGGCGGCGGCCCCATGCGCGGCGGCAGCGGGGCCATGATGATGGGCGGCCGCGGGCCCGGCGGCCCGCCCGGCGGCGGCCCCGGCGGCCCGCCCGGCGGCGGCCGCGGCGGCGGCGGCGCCGCCGCCGCCGCGGCCGCCGCGGCCGCCGGCGCCGACGGCGACCGCTGGCAGCGTACGGGCCCGCTGCCCCCCGCCCCGCCCTCGCGCGGCGGCGGCGGCGGCCTGTCCGGCGGTCGCATGGGCAGCGGCATGATGCGCGGCGGCGGCGGCGCCGACCCCTCGCTGCCCGCGCTCCACCGCGCGAGCGAGCGCTTCACCAAGGGCGGCCTGCGCACCGACAACCCCGAGGAGGAGATGCGCCAGCGCCTCTTCAAGGGCGTGCTCAACAAGCTCACGCCAGACGCCTTCGACCGCCTCGCCGGCAGCATCGTCGACGTCGGGATCACGTCGGCCGGAACGCTGACGGGGCTAATGGACCAGGTGTTCGACAAGGCGCTGATGGAGCCGCACTTCTGCGAGCTCTACTCGCAGCTGTGCCACTTCTTGCAGCGGCGGCTGCCCGAGTTCGACGCCGACCCCGAGCCGCCCGAGGCCGTGGAGGCCGAGGCGGCGGCCGCGCGCGCGCAGGCGGCGGCCGAGGGCCTGTCCGAGGAGGCGCAGGAGCGGCGCGCCGAGGAGGCGGCGGCGAAGGCGTCGCAGCCGAAGAAGATCACGTTCCGCCGCCTGCTGCTGAACAAGTGCCAGGAGGAGTTTGAGAAGGGAGACGCCGCCATGGAGGCTGTGGCGCAGCGCGAGCAGCGCGAGGGCGAGGGAGGGCAGGGCGAGGCCGGAGGGGCGGGTGCGGACGACGAGGAGGGCAGCAAGGAGCCGGGCGGCAACGGCGGCGGCGGCGCGGCAGCCGCCCCCGGCGCCGACAAGCCCGACGCCTCCCCGACCGCCGCCGCCGCCGCCGCCGCCGGCGCCAAGCAGGACGGCGGCGGCGCGGCGGCGGCCTCTGGCGCCGACACGGCCGCCTCCCCGACCGCCGCCGACGCGTCGGCCGCCGCCTCACCCGCAGCCGCCGACGACGCCGGCGAGCGCGAGGAGGGCGAGGTCTCGCCCGACGCAGCCGCCGCCCGCCGCCGCGCCGACGCCGACGACGCCGCCAAGGCGAAAGCCGCGGCGCTCGACGACAAGCGCGCGCGCCGGCTCGCCGACATGCGCGCCGCGGCCGACGAGCTGACCGCCCGCCGGCGCGCGCTGGGCAATATCCAGTTCATCGGGCACCTCTACTGCTACCGCATGCTCACCGAGAACATCATGCACACGTGCATCAAGAAGCTGCTGATGAACGACCGCACGCCCAAGGCCGAGGACATCGAGTGCCTGTGCAAGCTGCTGTCGACGGTCGGGCGGCAGCTAGAGTCGCCCGACTTCAAGCAGGCGGGCGGCGGCGGCGCGGGCGGCGGCGGCGGCGGCGGCCAGAAGACCGCGCAGCAGCAGGCGCAGGCGGCGGCCAACGCGCGCGCCATGATGGACGCCTACTTCATGCGCATCGAGCGCCTCGTCAGCACGGACGCGGTCGACTCGCGCCTGCGCTTCCTGCTCATGGACGTGGTCGACATGCGCGCGCGCCGGTGGGAGATGCGCCGCAAGGCCGAGGGCCCGCGGCGCATCGACGAGGTGCACCGCGAGGCGCGGCGCGAGATTGCGCAGGCGGCACGCGCGGGCAGCGGGCGGCTGGGCGGCGGGGGTCCTCCCGGCCCGCCCCCGCCGTCCTCGTACGAGCGGGCGGGCGGCCCCTCGCTGCGGCGCGAGGACCTGCCGACCAAGCCGATCGGCGCGGGCCTGGGCGCGCGGCAGACGTCGGAGGAGCTCAGCTTCCGGCCTTCGTTCGGGCGGCCGGCGTCGTCGTCGTCGTCGGGGCCGGCGCCGCCCGCGGGCGTGCGCGGCGGCGCGGCGGGCGGGCCCGGGCTCCGCGGGGCGGGGCCGCCGGGCATGGGAGACGCGCCCGGCGGACGCGGCGCGGGCGCGGGCGCGCCGGCGTCGATTCCGGAGGACGCGGCCGTCGTCGGCGGGCCCGCAGGCCGCCCGCGCCCGGGCGCCGCCGTCGCGGCCGTGGCCGGCGCCGCTGGTGCCGGCGCCGGTCCTGCCGGCGCCGCCGCCGCCTCGCGCGGCGCCGCCTCCTCCTCCCCCTCCGCCTCTGCCGGCCCCTCTTCTGCCCCCCCGTCCTCCTCCGCCCCCCCGCCGCCGGCGCAGGCGGCGCTCGTGGACGACGCGGCCGTCACCCGCCGCGTCAAGGGCGTGGCCGCAAACGTGCTGCAGATGGGCAACGGCGAGGAAGGGGCCGAGGCCCTGCAGCGGCTGCGCGCGGACGGCGCCGACATGTCGCTGGCCGTGCGGCGGCTGCTGGCGCAGGCGCTGGACGTGCGCGGCGTGCCCCTGGAGGAGCGGCTCGAGCGGCTCAAGCCGTTCTTCGCGGACCTGCTGGCCGGCGCGCACGAGGCCGAGGAGCGGGCAGCGGCGGCGGCGGCGATCGGCGGCGGCGGCGGCGAGGGCGACGACGCGCGGGCGGCCGCGGCCGCCGTGGCGCTGACTCGCGCCGAGTTTGCAGAGGGGTGCCGCCGGTTCATGGGCGACCTGCCCGCCATCTCGGAGGACCTGCTCAAGGCCCCCGTGCTCGCAGCCGGCTTCCTGGCCGACTTTGTCGCGGACGGGACGCTGCCCCTAGCCGACGTCGGCGCGGCGCTGGCGGCGGCCAAGGGCGCGGGCGGCGGCGGCGAGGGCGGCGGCAGCGGCAGCGGCGGCGGCGGCGGCGGCGGCGGCGGCGAGGCGGGCGACGACGGCGGCGCCGCCGGCGAGGGGGACCTGGACGAGGAGGACGGGAGCTTGGTCGAGCAGGGCCACGCGGTGCCCATGATCGCGCGCCTGCTCGCGGGCGTTGCGGCCGCGCACGGCGAGGACGCTGCGCGCGAGCAGTGGCGCGCCTCTGGCCTCGCCTGGGAGCCGCTGCAGCCGAGCTTCGAGCGCGGCGCGGCCTCGAGCGCCGCCTCGCTCCGGCGCGAGCTCGAGCGGCACGGCGCGCTGTTTGTGCTGGCCGAGGGGGGCGCGGCGGGGGAGGCGGCAGCAGCAGTGGCGGCGGCAGAGTGAGCCCAAAGGAGCGAGCAGGGCCTCGCCCCTCTCTCTCTCTCGCGCGCTCTCTCTCCCCCCTCCAAAGTCCCACGCGATGTCGCTGCGGCTGCTCTGCTCTCTCGTCGTCCCGCTCCTTGCTCGCTCGCGCTCTTGCGTCGTCGTCGTCGCCGTCTCTGGCGGCGCCGGTGGCTGCGGCCATCGCCTCTGGCCCTGCTCCGCCCCTCGATCGTCCCCCCCTCCCTCGTCGTTGTCCCAATGTGCCCGCCCCGTCGCTGTCGTGCGCGTTTCGTGTCCGCTGCCGCTATCGTTTTTGGTCCGTCTCCCCGCTCCTCCTGGCGCCCTCTGCCCCAGACCTATTGCTGCCCCGAAGCCACGCGCGCGCGAGAGCGAGATGGAACGCTCGCGCGGCGCGCGCGCGCGCGCACACTTGGTTTTGTTTTCCCTTGCTCGCCGCAATTTTTGTTTTTCGTTCCTGTCGGATCCCGGCTTTTGCTCTCTCTCCCAAAAAGGCAGATCAGGCGCAAACGCACCCAACCCGGCCCGCGCACACGCCAGGCCCCCGAACCCATTGAATCGACCAACGAGAGCACGCACCCAAACAACCCAGCACCCGACGACAGCACACACGCACATCAAAACATTAACAATACCAGCAGGGGACAACGTCGACGACGACGACGACGAAAGCGACGGGCAAGAGCGCGCGCACGCGCGCGTGAGAGATCCCGTCGCCCCATTTGTTTCCGAGCGGCACGGGCGGGGAGGGGAAAGAGAAACATGTGGCCACGCACGTCCGCCGAGTTTTATATCTTGGACGCGGTGGCATGCTCTCGCTTCTTTCTTTTTCATAGTCTCTCTTTCTCAAGTAAAAAGGAATTCATGCAACACCGCCACTACGAAATCGGACCGCGGGCGTCGCTCCGTGCGGTCTCCAACTTAGAGAAGAAACAGAGAGAGAAACCGCCGCCGCGCCCTAGAGGCAGTAGCTCTCAACTCCTCACAGCCTCGACCGTCCGCGCCGCTCACGCCCGCCGCCGGCAAAATGGCTCGAGTCCTCAGAGCCTCGGCGGCCGCGCCGCCATGCCCGCCGCCGTGCACGCCAACCCCTCGAGCGCCGCGCGCGCGGCCTCGGGCGGCAGCGGCGGCAGGGGCGCGCCGCCGGCGGGGCGCGGCGCGTCGCCGCCGCCGCCATCGTCGTCGCCGGGGTACACGGCGCGCGCGCCCAGCGCCGCGGCCAGGGCGTGCGCGACGTCTCCCGCCGCGCCGCGCACGGTCGGCCACCCGCCGAGGCTCCCTGACGGGCGGCCGCCGTCCTGGTCGCCGTGGTCGCTGTCCTGGTCGCCGCCGCCGCCGCCGCCCTGTTCGGGCGGCGGCCCCCGCGCGCCCCCCCTCCTCAGCTCGCGCCACAGGGACGTGGTCACCCCGTCGTCGTCGTCGTCGTCCTCGTCGCCGCCGCCGCCGCCGCCTCCCACCAACAAGCCCTCGGCCCCCAGCCCGCACGGGTCGATCAGGCGGAACCACGCGAGCGGGGAGCGGCGAACGCCGCCGCCGCCGCCCGGAGCGCCGCCGCCGCCGCCGCCGCCGCCGCCCCTGTCGTCGGCCACATTGAAAGCGAGGCCGTGCGTCGCCACGCCCCTGGACACGCGCACGCCCACCGCCGCCACCTTGCGCCCGCCCGCCCACACGCCCGTCCGCCCCGCGGGCTGGCGGCCCTCGGCGTGCACGCCCCACCGGCCCGCGGCCCGCACGCACGCGTCCTCGAGCGCCTCGACGTACCGTCGCGCGCCCAGGCCCAGAGACCGCAGGCAGACCACGGGGTAGGCCACGGCCTGCCCCGGGCCGTGGAACGTGGCCTGCCCGCCGCGGGGGCTGTCCGCGTCGAGGCTGGCGCCCGCGCTGAGGGCGGCGCGCATGTGGGCGTCGGTGGCGAAGCCGTGGCCGCGGCCGCGCTTGCCGACGGTGAAGACGGGCGCGTGCTGCAGCAGCACGAGGGTGTGCGTCCTCGTCGCCGCCGCCGCCGCGTTCGCCGCCGCCGCCGCCGCTTTCGCCGCCGCCGTCGCCGGCGTCGGCGGCGTTACCCCGGGCGGCGGCAGCGGCAGCAGCAGCTGCGCGGCGAGCGCCTCTTGCAGCGCGGAGGCGGCGGCGTGGGGGATGAGGAGCGGGGGATCGGAGGGATCGTTGGCCGTCTGGCGGGCCGTGAGGCGGCGGTCGGGATCCGTTTGGGCGGCGGCGGCGGCGGCGTCCAACGCTCGCTCGGCCGCGCCGGTGCCGGCGCCGCCAAACGCGCGCAGGCTCGCGGCGGCGGCGCGCATGGTGGTCAGGTCGACGATCCGCAGGAGGTGCTGCTGCTTCTGCTGCGGCGGCTGCAGCTGCTCCTGGTGGGTCGACACGCTCGTCGATGCGGCGCGAACCGTGAGCGCGCGGAGAGAGGGGAAGGAGGGAGGAGGAACAGGCACCGAGACTCTTCGCCTCTTGCTGGCGCGCGCGCACGCAGCGATGGCCGCGCGCGGCAGGATGGTGGCCATGAGATGATGAGGTTGATGAAACACCGTCGTCGTGAGCCGCGTTGGCGATTGGGAGACCGGGCGCGCTCCCCCCTCTTCTTTGGCGAACGTTGGCGCAAGCTCGAGAGGCGCGGCGACGGGACGGCGACGCCAAAACACATACTTTCAAGCAAAACTAAACGCGGGGCAGGGCCGCGAGCGCGCGCAAGGGGGAGAGAGGAGTAAATCAAGCATGGGCGAGAAGAGGGCGGCGACCGTACCGCGCGCCTGTCGTCTCCTCGCCGCCCCCCCCCCCCCCCCCCCCCCCCAAAAAACCCCCCCCCCCCCCCCCACCCCCAAAAACCCAAAAACCAAAACCCCCACTTTATTTTTCCCACTTTTCCCCCCCCCAGAACTCCCTGCCCCTTTTCTTACCTGAGG
>Ga0105055_10003941_pt1 | contig 22102 bp, 7 predicted proteins | sample BON03_FD_78090 | JGI IMG/M metagenome (GOLD analysis project Ga0105055, IMG submission 78090) | Freshwater microbial communities from Lake Bonney liftoff mats and glacier meltwater in Antarctica - BON-03 | ecosystem: Environmental > Aquatic > Freshwater > Ice > Glacier meltwater | place: Lake...
CGGGTGGGCAGGTGGGGGTGGAAGTCGAGGAGGGGGGATAGGGAAAGAGTAGGAAGGCAAGAGACAGCAATAGAAAAAATAAGAGCGTGGGGGGGGGGGATCAGCTGGCTGAATGGATATTTGCCTCAATGGTTTGTTAGATCAGCAAGAGGAAGGCGACAAAGGGCGCGAAAGAACGCGCCCCGCCCCGCCCCCCAAAAGTCACACATCTAATTGAATCCTCATTTCCCCCCACCCCAAGCCCGCGCGCGCGCGCGCGCCCGCTCGAGAAAACACGAGAGGGAACGGCGAGAGAGCGTCTCGCCTTCCCCAACGCGCAAGATCGAAAACAAAAAAAACGGAAGAAAGGAACGGAACGGAACGGCGCGGGCAGCCCGACAGGACGACGGACGACCAACCGACCGACCGACCGACCGACTCGACCGATGACTCACCGAGGTCGTGCCGCGACTTGCCCTGGCGCGCCAGCCGCTTCTCGACGACCGTCTGCGTCGCGATGCCCGCGTGGTCGGTCTGTTTGTTTGTTGTTGAAGGGGGGTAGGGTTGGGTCGTGGTTGTGGAGTTTTTGAGTGAAACGTGCGTCGAAGCGGGAGGGACACGCACAAAACACACAAAACACACACACAAAGCACGACGGAGAAAACACGACGGAGAAAACACGACGGAGAAAACAGGAGAGGCGCGCGCGCCCTCCCGCTCGCCCGTCATATCCGTCGTCCCCCCAAAAAGATGCAAAAAAACGACAGCTCGACTCACCCCGGGCACCCACAGCGTGTTGTACCCCTGCATGCGGCGCCACCGCACGATCGTGTCCTGCACCGCGTTGGTGAGCGCGTGCCCAATGTGCAGCGCGCCCGTCACGTTGGGCGGCGGGATGACGATGGAAAAGGCCTTTTTTCCCTCTGCTTCTTTGCCCACGGCCGGCTTGAACATGCCGCACTCCTCCCACCAATCGTACCAGGCCGCCTCGACCAGGCGCGGGTGGTAGGCGCGGAACATGCCGCCGCGCCGGACGTCCTTTTTCGCGCCTTTCGGGGTGGCGCGGGCGGCGTCGACCAGCGCGGCGACCTCGGCCGCCTCGGCCGCCTTTTTGGCCTCGGCCTCGGCCTTCTTGCCCTCTTTCTTGCCGGCGGCGGGCGCGCCCGGGGCGCCGCCGCTGGCCGGGCGCGCGCCGCCGCCGCCCCTCTCGGACGCCGCCTTGGCGGCGGCGGCGGCGGCCTCCTTGTCGAGGGCGCGGGCGCGGCGGGCCTCCTTGTCGGCCTTTTTGGCGGCGAGCTTGGCGGCCTTCTCCGGGTCGACCTCCTTCTTGGGCTCGCTCGCTGCTGCTGCTGCTGCTGCTGCTGCTGCTGTTACCGCTGCTGCTGCGTCCGCGCCGCCGCCGCTGCCACCCCCGCTGGCGCCGCCGCCGCCCTTCTTCTTCTTCTTGCCCGCCGCCCCCGCCGCGACCGCCCAGCCCGAGGCCTCGGGGCACAGCTTCAGCGCCGCGCCCCCGGGAGCGTACACCTGCGCGAGCGCCGGCGCGCCCGACACGGCGCCCTCGAGCCAGGCGACTGTTGCCGGATAGGCCGCCGCGCGCTCCTCGGCGCCGATGACGCCGGCAAAGAGCGGCAGCGCCGCGCCCACGGCCGCCAGGGCGCCGAGTGTGGGGGCCGAGGAGGCCGGGGGAAGGGATCCGCCCGCGGCCGCGGCTTCGAGCTCGGCCAGCGCGGCCTCGAGCGCCGCGCGGTCGGCCGCGCGGCGCGCGTCGTCGGCGGCGGCCGCGGCAGCGGGCTGCGTCCACGACGCCGAGGCGGCCTCGACGGCGGCCGCCAGCGGGAGGAGCAGGGCGTCGGCGTCGGCCGGGGACGCAAAGGCGGTGGAGGCCGCGGCGTCGCGGCCGATGCTGGCGACTGTTTGTTTTGTCGTGGTTTGGTCGGTGTTGCGAGGAGAAAGGGGGGGGGGGGGGTCGTTGTCAGCGTTATGACGTTTTTCTTTTCTTGGCGTGCGGCGACGGCGCGAGCGGGGCACGAGCGAGCGAGCGAGCGCGCGAGCGGCATCTGTGCATTGATCCCCGAGAACATCGTACCGTGCCGCGAGATGTCGGTCGTGCCCGTGATGCGCGATCCGTCGGAGGTCGTTAGCGTGGGCTCCTGGTGTCGTGGGGGGGTGGCGTGGCGATCGAGAGAGGGGGGACGGGGTGAGCGGGAGAGGGGAGGGAGGGGGAGGCGGCTGTGTCTTCTTCATTGTGCGTCTCACCTTGAGGCCGGCGTCGGGCGCCTTGATCGCGACGGGCGCGTCCACCAGAGCGCACAGCGCTATGATCTGGTTGTGGGCGGGGTGGCCCGGGGGCGCGGCGAACGCCGCCATCGTGGTTTGTCGTGCTCTTTTGTCTCTTTGCTTTTATTGGGGAACGCGGCGCGGTGTGAGAGAGGGATCTGTTGGCGGGAGAGGGAGGAGTGGGTGCGTGGCGCGCGGTAGGATTCGAAAGAGAGTGCAGCGATGAGGCAAGGCCGCCAAACAGCAAAACGCAAAATACGGTGGGACGTCGGTCGTCCCCGGTCGACAAGCGCGGCGGCTGCGCCGCGCGGCTTCGAGCTCCACTTCCGCTGTCGTCGCGCGCCGTCCAACAACGCCCCGTTTTGGACGCCTATACAACTCCCCTCGCCCCACCATCATCACAGGTCGCACATAGACACCTCAACACTGTCCTCGCACGCGTGCGCGCCTCCTGCTCAAGCCGGCCCTATTCACGCGAGGGAACAACAAATCGTCATCTTTTTTTTCACGGGAACAACTAACGATCGCCTGGCGTTTGCCCTCTCCCCCAGGCATCTATCGCTGCTTGAGTGGGGGTCACACACTCGAGCGAGTACACACCACCACGCGGACAGCATGGTCGAGCCGGCCGCGCCCGTAAACGGCGGCTTTGCGGGGTCGTCAGGCGTGGGAGCCGCCGTCGACCGCGCGACGGTCGCGCAGACCCCCGTGACCCGTGCCGCAGCAGCAGCCGGGACCGCCCCCCCCAGCAACGGCACCCCAAGCAACGGCGCCCTTCCGACGGTCGACCCCTCCCTGCGCGCCCTCTACGGCGACGCCGCCGCCGACCAGGCCGCCGCCGCCGCCGCCGGGGGCAGCAACCAGCGCTTCAACGACGCGCGCGCCGCCGCGCTCGGCGCCGCCCAGCGGTCCGCCTCGCTCAACCCGCCCGCCGCGCCCGTCCGCCCGCTGCTGCACGGCACGTTCGACGTCGTCGTGCACCGCGCCGAGGCGCTGCCCGTGACCTGGCGCCTGCAGGCCACGGGCTGCCTGGCCAGCGCCTTCTGCTTCTGCTGCCGGGGCGGCGCCGGGGCCATGGCCTTTGGCTCGCTCGACCCCTACGTCACGGTGGCGCTCGGGGGCGTCGTGCGCGCGCGCACGCACGTCAAGCCGCAGACGGCGCGCCCGTCCTGGGAGGAGCGCTTCGAGGTCGACGCGTGCGACGCGGCCGACTCGCTCTTCTTCAGCATCAAGGACGCCGACGTCGTGGGCGCCGACTTTTTGGGCTGCGCGCGCCTGGCCTTCCGCGACCGGCCCGACGTGCTCAGCGGGCGCGTGGTCAAGCTGTGGCTGCCGCTCGTGGCCGCGCCGTGCGGGCCGGGCGCGACGACGCCCGTCGGCGTCAAGCACCCGGCCACGGGCGAGCTCGAGCAGGGGCGCCTGGCCGTCACGCTCCGCTTCCGCGCCGTGGACCCGAAGACCGGCATCGCGCCGCCCCTGACGGCAGGGAGCTCGGGCCCATTCGCCGACGGCCCGGCCCTGCCGCGCGCCTACTTCCCGCCGCGCAGGGGGTGCCACGTCACCCTCTACCACGACGCCTGCCACCCGGCCGCGCGCGCGGCGCCGGGCGGACGCGTGCCGCTGCGCGACGTGCCCGTGGCCGGCGCGTCCGAAGGCCTGTTGGGACTGTACACCGAGCGCTCGTGCTGGGACGACCTGCACGCGGCGATCGAGGGCGCCAAGCACATGGTCTGCATCGCCGGGTGGGCCGTGTGGGTGGAGACGGCGCTGATCCGGCGGCACGAGGCCAAGGACCACGAGGACGAGGCGGGCAAGGGCGGCGGCGAGGCGGGCGGCGGCGGCGGCGGCGGCGGCGGTGTTGGCGGCGGCGGCGGCGGCGGGGCCGGGGTCGCGAAGCCCAAGCCCAGGCCCCCCAAGCCGGGCTGCGGCGAGTCGATCGGCGACCTGCTGATCCGCAAGGCCGACGAGGGGGTCATGGTGGCCATGCTCGTGTGGGACGACAAGTCGAACAACACGGGCCTGCACACGGGCGTCATGGCCACGCACGACGAGCAGACGCACCGCTTCTTCCAGGGCACGCGTGTGCGGTGCGTCAAGTGCCCGCGGGTGGCGCGCGGCGGCGGCGGCGCCGACTCCTACCTGCAGGCCTTCACGCGGGGCACCTACTTTTCGCACCACCAGAAGCTCGTGGTGGTCGACGCGGACCGCGCGGCGTTCGACGACGACGACGACGGCGACGAGGGCGGCGAGCAGGCGGCCGCCGGCGCCCCGCCCGCCCCCGCTCCCGCTGCCCCGCCCGCCCCGCCGCTGCGCGCCTTTGCTCGCTCGATGAGCGTCGGCGCCAACGCGGGCGCCGCCGTCGGCGCGCGCGCGCAGGAGCGCGCGCGCCGGAACCACGCCGAGCGCGCGCGCGGCAAGCGCAAGCTCGTCGCCTTTGTCGGCGGCCTCGACCTCGCCGACGGGCGCTACGACTGGCCCGAGCACCCGCTCTTTGACACGGACGGCCCGCTCTCTCCTTCTCCTGCCGCCGCGGGCGACGCTGCCGCAGACGCGACGGCCGCCGCGGGCGCCGGCGGGCCCCACGCGGCCGACTGGCACAACGCCTACGTCTCTTGCGCGGGCCTGGGCGCGGGCTGCGGCGCCCCGCGCCAGCCCTGGCACGACATCCACGCGCGCCTCACGGGGCCCATCGCGGGAGACGTGCTGCTCAACTTTGTGCAGCGGTGGAGCCGCCAGGCGCCCGTGCTGGCGGCGCCCGTGCTGGGGGCGCCGCCGCCGTCGCCGCGCCCCGCGGGAGGGGACAAGCCGCCCAACGGCGGGCCCGCGCCCGCGCACCCCCACCACCCCCACCAGCACGAGCGCTTCGACCACCTGCGCGACAAGGCGCACGAGGCCAAGGCCAAGGCGGCCGCCGCCGCCGACGCGCTCACGGGCAGCGGCAACGCCAAGGCCGTCGAGGCGCTCAAGACGCTCGCCGAGCTGGTCGAGATCCCCGTCTCGGTGCTTGAGGTGGCCGCCTACACCGTCTCGACGCGCTACAAGCTGCTGCGGCGCTCTAAGACGATCCACGTGGCGGACGAGTCGATCGCGCACGCGCCGAGCGCGGGCGCGGGCGCGGGCGCGGGCGCGGGCGCGGGCGCCTCGCCCGCGCAGGCGGCGGCCGCGGCGGGCGCCTTGTGGCCGGGGCGCCAGGGCGCCGCGCGCATGTACGACGACGCCACTACGGTCGCGGGCGGCGACGACGGCGGTGCGGGCGCCGGGCGCGCCACGCAGGCGGAGTTCAGGGCCGCCGAGGCCGGGCTCAAGGCGGACCGCGAGTTTCGCGGCCTGCCGCCACGCCCGTCTGCGCACGCGGCGGCGGCGGCAGGGGCGGCGGGCGGGGGCCGAGACCTGCCCGGCTTGGCAGCCGACCTGGCGGGCCCCCCGGGCGGTGGGCGCGCGGCCTCGTCCGCGTCGTCGTTCCGCCCGGCCGTCCTGTCGCGCCAGGCGACCATGGGCATGCCCTCGACGGTGCCGCCGCACTTTGCGCCGTCGTCCGCGCGGCACGAGGGCCAGGCGGGGAGCGGGGGCTTGTCCGGCGGCGGCGGCGCGGCTGCCGGCGCCAACGGCGGCGCCGCCGGAGGCCGCCCGCTCTCCGGCTCGGGCGGCGGCGCCGGCGGCGGCCGGCGCCCCGGGTCGTGGACCTGCCAGCTGTTCCGCTCCATCGACAGCGACTCGGCGCTGGGCCTCCCCTCGCACCCGATGACGGCATTCGCCGCCGGCCTGACGACCCACAAGGGCCGGCGCGTGGAGACCAGCATCGCCCGCGCCTACACACACGCCATCCGCCGCGCGGCGCGGTTTCTGTACGTGGAGAACCAGTACTTTTTGGGGAGCTCGCACCTGTGGGACGTCTCGGGCGACGACGGGGGCGGCGAGGAGGACGGCGGCGCGGGCGTCGACCCGGCCGACGAGGCGGGCACGTGCTCGGCCGGCGGCGCCTCGCAGTCGCGCCACCGCAGCCACCACAGCAGCGGGAGGGGCGGCGGCGGCCCCTCGCGCAGCGGCGGGTCGGCGTCCAACTTTGCCGGCGCGCAGCTCCGCACCAAGTCGGGCCCGACGATGAGCAGCACCAGCGGCCCGGCCGGGGGGGACCTGCCCCCGGCCGAGCTCTTCCCGGGCGCCGACGACGACTTTGACTCGGACGCCGGCTTTGTCGCCCACCACCCGAGCGGCGCCGGCGGCGCGGGCGCTGGCTCGGGCGCCGACGTCGGCTCGGGCGCTGGCGCCGTGCCGCCCCGCCCGCGCGCCGCGCGCGAGTGGTGCCCCCACCTCATCCCCGCCGAGATCTGCGCCAAGGTGTGCGCCAAGATCCGCGCGCGCGAGCGCTTCCTCGCCGTCGTGTGCGTGCCGCTGTTCCCCGAGGGCGTGCCAGACTCTGGCAGCGTGCAGGCGATTTTGGGCCACCAGGCCGCCACGGTGGCGATGCTGTACAGGCGCGTGGCGCGCGCCATCGCCGACGCGGGCCTGGCGGGGCAGACGCACCCGACGGACTGGCTGCAGTTCTACTGCCTGGGCAAGCGGGAGGACCGGCGGGCGGGCGGGCGGGCGGGGGCCGGGGGCGCGGACGCGGCGGCGGGCGCGGCGGCGGGGGCCGGGGGCGCGGCCGGAGACGTGACGGCCGCCGCAACCGCCGCCGCGGCCGCCGCCGCGGCCGCCCCCGCCCCGGCCGCCGCCACCGCCGGCTTGACCGCCGCGCAGGCGCTGCCGTCGTCCGTCCACGGCCGCAACGCCATCTACGTGCACTCCAAGCTGCTGATCGCCGACGACTCGTACCTGATCCTCGGCTCGGCCAACATCAACCAGCGCTCCATGGACGGCAGCCGCGACTCGGAGCTGGCCGTCGGCCTGTGGCAGGAGGCGCACCTGCTCGACCCGCGCGGCGACGCGAGCTCGGGCGACGCTGTGGGAGAGGGGGCGGCGGGCGCCCCCGCGGCCGCGCCCCTGCCAAAGGGGCGCGTGTCGGGCTTCCGGCGCGCCCTTTGGCGCGAGCACTGCGGCGAGAGCGTGCCCGACCCGTCCGTCGACGAGGACCCGTCGTCGCTGCGGGCGGCGTGCGCGCTGCGCGCGCTGGGGGACGCCAACTGGCGCGCCTACGCGGCCACGGCCGCCGCCAGCCCGGGCGCGGACAGCAGCGGTCGCAGCGGCGGCGGCGGCGGCGGCGGCATCAGCGCGCCTGCCCGCGCCGCGCCGTCCCCCGCGATGCAGGGCCACCTGATGACGTACCCTTACTGGGTCGCCGCGGACGGCACGGTCTCGGCGCTGGTCAAGGAGTTCCCGGACTTTGGCGGCTCGATCCTGGGCGTGGCGACCAGCGCGCTGCCGCCGGCGCTGACGAGCTAGCACGGTTGCGAGAGAAGAGAGGAGGCGGGGCGTCAGTCAGCGTCCGTGCTCGCTCTCTTTTTTTTTGCCCTTTGTTTGTCCCCCCATCCCTTTTCCCCCTTGTTCTCATCCCCCTCCCACGCTCCTGTTTCAGACGCCTTCGACTGATGGCGCTCGCGCGTTCGACTCAGCCCCTCTATAACGTCCCCCCCACCTTGCATCGACGCGTCGCTCTCCTCTCCTTTCAAAGACAACAATCGCGCACTCGCGCGCGCGACCGGCCTACCCTGGCGGCGCATGCGACGACACACACAAAACCGCTTCACCAAGCTGGCTACCAGCGCTGATCCGGCCACACAAAACTCCCAACGCACGCACTCCTGTTTGTTCCATCATTTTGCTGTTCCACTTTCTTCGTGAGCACCTGTATGAGTGTCAGCAGCATCTGTAAAAAATTTACGCCGAGTTTTTTTTTTCTTCGGCTCTGAAAAAAGCAGCGCGCCCACTATCCCCCGCCGCCTGGGCCACTCTTTAGCCAGCCTTCGCCTTTGTTCGCCGCCAGTGCCAGCAGGCGACGACGACGACGCGGTCGATCCTCGCATCTTATGCAAGCCGCGCGCGGCTGGAGCTGCCCGCCGCCAAAAACAGGCTGTGCGCACAACGGCGATGTCGCGCGCGCGATCGCCTCCCAGCGCCACCTGCTCGCCGCCGCGGGGAAAAGGCGTCACCCATCTTTCATTTTTTTCGGATCATGTCCTCCATGAGTGCGCGTGCGTCACGGTCTTACAGCTTGGTGCGGTGGTCGGCGTCAGATGCGTTAAGGGGGGGTCAAGTGGCTGGTTGTATAAGGTGATGTTGGTGCGTCCCGCCCCAAAAATAATCATGAGGCAAAACGAGGCCGGGGGGCGGATGGCGATTCTTTTTTTTTGGTAATGGTGCGTCCTTTGCATGTGTCGGGTCTTGCGTCAGTCGTCGTCGGGTCAGTCACTGGTCTGGTCAGGGGTGATGGTCATGTCAAAAAAAAAAGGGGGGGCGTGTCAAGTCGGGGGGCGTGTCGGAGAGGGGGAGAGGCGCCTCCGGGAACGGGTAAATTCAAGGCGGAGGCAGCCGTCTTGGTCAAAAGAAGGGTCGGCCGAATGGTCAAAGGGGGGGTCAAAAGTCAAGGGTTTGTGTGTGTGTGGTCAAAGAAGCGTCATTACCAGTCATGGGATGTCAAGCGCCGTCGATGATCGCGTGCAGGCGGGAGCGGAGCTGGCTGCTGCTGGGGCGGCGCGCCGCGCTCGCCGGCGCGCGCGCCGCTGCCGCGGCCTCGTCGTCGTCGTCCTCCTCGCGCAGCTGCAGCAGGCCGGCGCGCAGGGCGGTGCCGTCGCCGCCGCCGCCGCCGCCCGGGCGCTGGCCCGTGCTGGGCGGGGGCGCGAGCGGCAGCACCACCGACTGGCGGCGGTGCGCGTGGCCGGGGCCCGGGCGCGCCGGCGCGCCCGTCGCCGTCCCGCCGCCCTCGGTCGGCGGCGCGAGCGCGGCCGCCGGCGCCATCGTGGGCGTGGGATGGCAGGCGGCGGAGGCGGCCGCGGCAACCGTCGAAGCAAAGGCCACCGCGTAGGCGTCCGGGTTTACGCCGGGCAGGCCAGGCGACGCGCCGGGAGGCGGGGCGAACTTGCGGGCAGAGGCGCGCCCGCTGCCGCCGCGGGCGGCGGTGGCGGCGGCCAAGGCGTCGGCCGACTCGGGATGCTGCTGCCGCTGCTGCCGCTGCTGGCGCTGCTGCTGCTGCTGCTGTTGCTGCTGCTGGTGCTGCTGCTGCTGCTGCTGCTGGTGCTGCTGCTGCTGGTGCCGCTGCTGCTGCTGCTGCTGGTGCCGCCGCTGCTGCATGGTGAGCACGGGCATCAGGGCCTGTGTCTCGTCCGTCGCCTCGGGCGAGTGGATCGCCGAGCGCGAGGGGTTGCGGCGGGGCGCCGCGGCGGTGCCGGCGCGCGGCTGCCGGGGCGCCGTCGCGGCCGACAAGCCGCCCGCGCCGCCAGCGCCGCCCGCGCCGCCGCCCGTGCGCCGCCGCCCACGTTGGTTCTGTTGGAGGCTGCTGGTGCTGGTGGTGGTCGAGGCCGAGGGCGAGGCGACGGGGGCGGTGGCGGCGGCGGCAGCGGCGGCCGCCGCGGCCGAGCGCGTCCGAAGCGGGGCGCCCGCCTCGGTCGCGGGTGACGCGAGGCCGGCTAGGCCGGCCAGCGCCGCCGCCGAGCCGCCGCCGCCCATTGGCGCGCGCGGCGGCGCCGGCGGCCGCAGCGGCGTCTCCTGCTGGTTGCGCAGCAGCGTCACCATGTCCGCCTGCCAGCTGGGGGAGGCGACCGCCGACGGCGGCGCAGCTCCGGCGGTGGCCAGGCGGCGGCCCGCTCGACGCTGGGCGGTCGTGCCCGTGGCGCCGCCGCCTCCGCCTCCGCCGCTCCCGGGCGCGGCCGCGCTGCCGGTGTTGCTCACCGTCGTCGCCGCCCCGCCGCGCCCGCCCGCCGGAGCGTGGCGCGCGCGGCCCGCGGCCGCGGTGGCGGCGGCGCTGCTCCCGCCGCCGCTGCCGATCTCGCGCTGGCGCGCCACGGGCGTCGTCGCGGCGCTGTCCAGGGCGGCGGCGGCAGCAGGGCCGCCGCCGCCCGCCCCGCCGCCGCCCCTGGCCGCGGCCGCCGCCTGCGCGGCCGCCTGCAGCAGGCACCCCTTGTGCAGGGGGGCCACGGGCGCCGGCTGGCGCGGGCGCTGCATGGGCGTCACGTACTCGCCGGGCAGGGGCGACCCGGCCTGCAAGACGCGCCCGCTGGGCGTCGCGGGCGAGCCGCTCGCGCTCTGCGCCGCCGCCGCCGCCGCCGCCACGGCCGCGTATGTCTGCTGCTGCTGCTGCTGCTGCTGCTGACCGTGGCCGTCGGGGTGGTGGTGGTGGTGGTAGTGACGCTGCGGCGTGCCCGAGGAGGGCGGCGGGTGGCCCGCAGCGCCGGCCGCGGCGAGGGCGCGCAGGCCCCCCGCGGGCGGCGACATCAGGCCCGAGGCGGGGCGGTTGGCGCGGCCGGGCGTCCGGGCGCCCTTGCCGCCGCCGCCCGACGAGGGGCCCGCGACCGCAGCGGCGGCGGCAGCAGCAATGGCCGCGGCCACCGCGCTGCCGCCGGCCCCCGTCGCGCCCGGCTGATGGTGCTGCTGCCGGCCCATGCCTCCCACGGGCCACACGGCCGTCGACGAGGCCGCGCGCAGCCGCGACGTGGGGCTCACGAACGGCGTCGCGTCGGCCAGCGCCGGCGGCAGGGCGCGCGAGAGGAGCGGCGGTGGCCGCGGGGGCGACGTTGGGCTGCCGCCGCCGCCGCCGCCGCTGCCAAACAGGCGCGCCGTGGCGGTGGCGGCGGCCATGACGGCCGCGGGCGGGGCCGACGGGACGGCGGCGGTGAGGCCGCGCGCCTTTTTCGTGGGCGAGGCGAACTCGGCCTCGTCCTCCTCCTCGAGCCCCCGGGCGGCGGCGGCGGCGGCGCGCGCGCGCAGCGGCGGCGGCGGCGACGGAGCGGCCGCCGCGGCGGGCTGGCCGCTGCCGCCGCCCCCACCAGTTGTGGCCTTGGCGGCGGCAGCAGCAGCAGCAGCCGCGGCCTTGGCGGCGGCGGCGGCCACGGCCGTCCACGCCTCGTGCTGGTCCAGGCGGCGGACGACGCGGAACCGGCCGCCGCCCGCGCTCGCCGGGCGCAGCATCGAGCCGGCAGCGGTGGCGGCAGAGGCGGGCGGCGGCGGCGGCGGCGCGTTGTTGGCGCCGTCGGCCGCCGCCACCGCCACCGTCGCCGCCGCCACGGCCGCTGCAGCAGCCACAGCGGCCGCCTCGGCGATGACGTTGGCAGGCGGTGCCATGGGCGCAGGGCGCGCTTGAACCGGCGCCGCAGCCGCAGCGCCCCCAGCGGCGGCCTTGCGGCGCACGGCGGACACGGGCCTGCCGCTGCCACCCCGCTGCTGCTGCTGCTGCTGCTGCTGCTGCTGCTGGCGGGCCGGGACGGTCACGGCGCCGCCGGCCGCGCCCGCGGGCGGGCCGAAGAGCGCCGCGGGCTCACCCGCAACGCGGGCCTTGGTCGACGACGAGGGGTCGCCGCCGAGGAGGTCCAAGGGCTCGGCTGCGGCGGCGGCGGCGGCCGCCTCGGCGGCGCGCGCCCCGGCGCCCTCAGCCTGCCGCCACTGCTGCTGCTGCTGCTGCTGCCCCACGCCCTCGTCTTGAGTGACCAGGTCGTCGCTGTCGCCCACGGCGTCAGACGAGGTCCTCGAGGGCTGCTGCCCCTGCTGGGGCGGCGGGCCCGAGGGGTTGGCGGCGGGCGGCTGCGCCGCCGCGCCCGTCGCCGCCGGCAGCAGCGCCGACGCTGCGGGCCTCTGCTGATCCTTCTGCTGGTGCTGGTGGTGCTGCTGCTGCTGCTGCTGCTGCTCGTTCAAGGCCGCCTCAAAGGCCTGCCCGGGCCCGAGGACGAGCGCGGCCACGCCCTGCGGCGCGGGAACTGCCCCCTCGGCGAGGGTCGCGAGGAGCGGGGGAGGGGACTGCAGCGCCGCGAGGGTGGCGCGGGTGGGGCCGGCGCCGCTGGCGGCAAAGGCGACCGCGCCGTTGCCGCCGCCGCCGCCGGCCGCCACCGCCCCTCCTCCGCCGCCGCCCGCGTCTTGCCCGCCGTCCTGCCGCTGCCGCTGCTGCCCGCCGCCCTGCTGGGCCGCGGTCGCGGGCCCCGCCCCGTCGTCGTGCTCGTCCTGCCCGGCGCGCTCGCGCCCGCCGCGTTCGAACGAGGGGGACGCCAGCAGCACCATCAGGCGGTGCGCCTTGCCGGGCGTGCCGTGCTGCCCGCCGGTGCCGGTGTCGCAGCCGCCGCCCCCGGCCGTGCCGCCGCCGCCGCCGCCAGCGCCGCCGCCGCCCGCCGGGGGCCGCGGCGGCGAGTCAAAGATGCCCGCGTCCACGCCCTCCTCGTCGTCCTCCTCCTCGTGCTGCTGCCTCCGACCGTAGAGCGGCATGGGCCCGCGGGAACCGGGGGCCAGGGCGCCGCCCGCGAGCACAGGCCCGCCGGCGTGCGCTCCGCTGCCGCCGCCGCCTCGCCCCGCTCCCACCGCCGCCCCTGGCTCGGCCGCCGCCCCCGCTCCCGCCGCCTCGGCCGCTGTCGCCGCCCCCACCATGCGCTCGAGCGTGGTCGGGGGGCTCTGCCCGCCCGCGTCGGCCGCGGACGTGCCGCCCAGGCCCGAGGCGGGGGCGCAGGGCCGGCCTCCCCCGCCGACAAACAGCGCCGTCGCGACGTGCGGCAGCGGTGGCGGCGGCCCGCCGGGCCTGCGCAGGCCGGCGCCGCCGCCGCCGCCCGCAGCCGCCGCTTCCCCTTCTTCTCCGCCGCCGCCGCCGCGTGCCCGCTTGCCGGGCGACGAGCCCGTGCCGGTCGACCCGCCACCGTAGTGAACGCCTGCGTAGGGGCTGCCGCGCTTGGCCGGGGAGGGGCCCATGATAAAATCCCCCGGCCCGCTGAGGCTCGGGGGCTCGTCGCCCCCAAACAGCCCGCCGCCGGCAAACGGCGTCGGCGCGCGGGCGGCGGCGCCGTCGCCGGCCTCGCCGCCGCCGCCGTCGAGGCGGCTGCGCGTGCGCCCCCCCCCGCTGCTGCCGCTGCGGCCGCCGCTGCCGCTGCCCATGGCCACGAGGGCCTCAGCGCCGGCGGCGGCCAGCGGGTCGGAGAAGGCGGGCAGGCGCGCGCGCGGCGGCGTCACCGCGACGGCGGCGGCGGCGTGGCCCCCGAGCCCACCGCTGCCGCCAACGCCGTCGCCGGCGCCGTCGTCGCCGCGAGCCGCGGCAGCTGCCGTGGCGCCGCCGCTGTCCAGCACGGGTCCGCGGTTGACGGCCGCCACGGCGGCGGCGGCGTAGGCGGCGGCCGCGGCCGCGGCGCCGCCGGCCCCGGCGTCCTCCTCGCCGAGCACCAAGTCGGCCGGCGTGCCGCTGCCGCCGCCCGCGGGCGCCGGGGCGCCAGCGCCGCGGCCGCTGGCGCCGGCCGCGAGCGACGGCGGAGAGATGTTGTGGTGGTGGAGGTGCTGCTGGTGCTGGTGCTGGTGGTGCGCGGGGTCAAAGTGGTGGTGGCGGTGCTTGCCGCCCGACCCCGTCAACGGGCGCAGCAAGGGGCCGCCGCCGACGCCGCCCGCTGCGCCGCCGCCGCAGCCGCCGCCGGCCTCGCCATCGTCGTCGCCGTCGCACGCCCGTTGAGGGGGGCTCGGCAGCAGCGTGGCGTGCTTGGGCGGCGACATCATGACGCCCGGCGGGGAGGCCGCGAACAGGCGCAGGCTGGCGGACAGGGGGACGGGCGACAGCAACTGGTGCGGGTGCGGCTGCTGCTGCTGGTGGTGGGGATGGTGGGCGGACGGGTCTCCTCCCTCTGCCGCCGCCGCCGCGCGACGGCCCGACTGCTGCCGCCGCCGCTGCGTGGACGGCGGCGCGCGCGCGGCCGAGGCGGGCGCCTCGCGCTGCTGCTGCTGCTGCTGCTGCTGCTGCTGCTGCTGCTGCTGCTGCTGCTGCTGGTGGTGGGGCTGGTGCTGGGAGACGGACATCAAGCTGCCGGGGCCGTAGGGCAGCGCCGACTGCTGCTGCTGCTGCGGCTGCTGCGCGTGCAAGAGCTGCCGCTGCTGCTGCTGCTCCGGCGGCACCTGCTGCTGCTGCTGCTGCTGCGCCGTCGCGCGGCGCCGCCGGTGGTGGTGCGCCGCGCGCGCGCTGCCGGCCGTCCGCCGCATGGAGGGCAGCGTGCTGCAAGGCGGCGACGACCCCACGCCCGCCGCGTCGCCCGCCACGGCCGCGCGCGGCAGGGCCGGGTCGGCGACCCCGGGCGCCGCCGCGCCGCCGCCGCTGCCCGCGGGCGGCAGCAGCACGCGCACCTGCCCGGCAAGCAGCACGGGGGGCGGCCGCCGCTGGTGCAACTGCTGCTGCTGCTGCTGCTGCGCCAGGTGCGCCACCACCGCCGCCCCCGCGCCGTGGTGCAGCTGGTCGTGATGCCGCACGAGGTCGTTGTGCTGCGCCGGCGGGAGGACGGCCGGGGGCGGGTAGGGCGGTGGGGCGCTCTGGCCGCCGCCGCCGGCCCCAAAGGAGGCCGGCTCGGCCGCCTGCGCCGGCAGCATCGGCGGCGGCGGCGGCGGCGGCGGCGCATAGCGGCCAATCAGGGGCAGGCCCGCCGGCCTCGAGGCCTCGGCGGCTGCGGCAGCCGCTGCCGCTGCTGCTGCGCGGGCGCCGGCCTCGGCGGCGCTGGTCGCGCCGCTGGCCGCGCGGCCGCCGCCGCCGCCGCCGCCGCGGGGGGCGCGCGGCCGCGAGCCGCCGCCGTCGTCGTCCGAGCCGCCGGCCGCGCCGCCGCCACCACCACCGCCGAGGCGCGCGCTGCCGCTCGGCGCGTCCGCCTCGCCCTCGACGTCGTCATCGTCCTCGTCGAGCTCGCTGTCCTCGAGCTCGTCGTCGAAGCCGTCGTCGTCGTCCTCGCCGCCGAGGGCGCGGCGCGCGGCGTCGGCCGCGCCCACGTCGCTGCTGCTGCCGCCGCCGCCGCCGCCAGCGCGCCGGGAGGGGGGGCCGTCGCGGCCGCGCGCGCGCGCGGGCGGCGGCGGCGCGTGGAAGGGGTGGCCCGCGGCGTCCACCTGCAGCGGCATGCCGCCCGCGGCTGCACAGTCGGCGGAGTAGCCCCCAGGGACCAAGCCGCCCGCGCCTCCGCCGCCGCCGCCGCCTCCGCCGCCGCCGACGGCCTGCGCCCCCTGCGCTTGTGCCCGCGCCGCCAGCCTGGCCGCGCGCGAGGCGCCGCCCGACAGCTGGTGGAAGCGCGCGCGGCACTGCTGGCTCGTGCGCCCGGGAAGGCCCTTGCTGATGCGCGACCACGAGGTGCCGTGCTGCGCGTGCAGGCCCCTCAGCCGCGCGTCCTCGCCCGCCTCCCACTCCTCGCGCCGGATCGCCGGGTCCAGGTGGCGCCGCCAGCGGCCCATGCACTGCTGGTCCGTCCGCCCATCCATCCGCCGGGCGATCTCGGCCCACCGGCCCGCGCCCAGCCCCCGCACCAGGCCCGTGAGCGCCTCGTCCTCGTCGCGCGTCCACTTGTCGCGCCGGATCGCCGGGTTGACCTTGTGCCGCCAGCGCTGCGCGCACTGCTGCCCCGTGCGGCCGGGGATGTACTTTGCCACCTCGGACCAGCGGTTGCCGACCTTGGCCTGTTTTGGGGATTTTGTTTTTGTTGTGAATTCTCAGGGTTTGTTTTAGGTTTGATGGGGCGGGCGTTTGTCAAGGGATGTTGTTGTGAGGGCGGAACGCGGGCTTGAGGGGCCCCGGTCGAGGATTGCAACACGGGGCCGAGGGGGGGGGCGGTCGCGAGCGAGGGCGACGAGCGCACGAGCGAGTGAGAGGAGACAGGGCGGCGGCGGCGGCGGCAGGCGGCGGCGTCGGCGGGCGTTGGCGGCCGCCCCTCGCCCCCCCTCCCCCTGGCTGGTCTGTGCTGCTCTCCACCGCCTCTCTGCCAATGCCCGAGGCGACGCATCGGCCCGATCGACGCGCCGCCCGCCCCTCTGGTCGCCCGCGGAGACTCCAACGGGCTGGAGAGAAGGAGCGTCCAATCATCTTGTTTTTGAATTCGTACCTGCCAAAGGCTGAGCAGGGCGTCCTCCTCAGCGTCCCACGCGCCCGTCTGTGGTGTGTTGATGGTGTTTGATACCCGAGAGAGAGCGATAGGGGGGCGTGTGAGCACGGCACCGGCGCGGAACCCCAGAGAGGAGGAGGGGGCGGCGCACGCGGAGACACGAGGGGTGTCTCCTCCTCTCGCCCCTCTTCGGTCCCTACCTTTGCCGCCGCGTCCATCTCTTCTGTCTCTCCGTCTGCCGCGCCCCTTTGCCCGTGTTATGGGCGGCGTTCCAATGGCGCGCGTGCGCGCGGGCCAATAATGCGCCCGCGACGCGTCAAGGATTCGTCTCGCGCGATTGACACTCTTTTAGTTTTTCTCTCGGGGGGGCTCGACAAAAACGAAAGGTTTACGTCGTGCGCGCAATCTCGAGGCGGGGTGTTGCTGCGCGCGCGGGGTCAGGTGATATCAAACTTTGCGTCTTTCGTGTGTGGAGGGAGAGCGCGGGTCGCCTGAGGGCTAACTGGGGCGCTGTGGGGGGGGGAGGAGCGGCGACCAACTTGGCAGATTTTCGAATTTCAAATCCCCCCGCCCCGACGCCGCCGCCGACCATTTTTGTGTTTTTTGTTTCCCCCCCCGACCAACGACCTTCCAACCCATCACCGTCGCCCACGTGCAACTAAACTAGCCAGTTCCGTAGCACACGCACTGACAAACACATCCACCAGCTGTGTTTCTTCTCGCTTTCTCAATTTACACAACGCCGCGATCGATCATGCCCGCCCCCCCGTCGCCGCCAGCCGCTCCCGCCGCCGCGCCAGCGCCGCCGCCGCGCCCCGCTCCATCGGCCGCACCGCCATGAACGCGTCGACCACGCCCTCGGTCACGTCCCCCCTCGCGCGCCGGTGCCGGCCGACCAGGTCGCCGAGCAGCTCGCTCAGCTCCGCTTTCACCTCGCCCGTCAGCATGCGGCCGGCGCCGTACTCGCGCGCGATCTCGGCCAGGCGCGCGTCGTCCTCGAGGAAGAACTGCAGGTAGCGGAACGGCACGTCGGCGGCCAGGTCGGCGCCGCGCGCCCGGTGCTCCTCGAGCGTGCGCCCTCCGCCGCTGAACGCGTGCTTGGAGATCTTGTCGCGGATCTGCGCGCGCGTGTCGCTCACAAAGATGGCGCTGGTCGGGTCGGACGCGCTCATCTTACCCGACTCGCCCTGCAGCGCGGGGAAGAAGCGCGACTCGACGAGCGCGGGCTTGGCGTGCCCGATGCGCGGGGCGACGTCGCGCGTCATGCGGAAGTAGGGGTCCTGGTCGATGGCGCAAGGGATCAGGCAGCGCACGCGCCCGCCGCCGCACGCGGCGGCGTCGCCAAACAGGTGCGGGAAGCAGTCGGGGAACGCCGGGGCCGCCTGCACCGCGGGAAACGCGATCTTGCCGATGTGGTCCTCCGAGGTGAAGCCGAAGATCCCGCGAACCTGGTTGAACGTGACGCAGCGCTGCACGCGCACCACGTTGCGGTAAAAGGCGCCGCCCAGGTACCCGAAGTCGCTAAAGACGAAGGTCTTGTCGACGTCGAACCCGCACGCGATGATGTCCTTGGCGTTCTCGCGCGCGAGGCGGCGCGCCTCGTCGACGTCCAGGCCGCGCCACAGGGCCTTCTCGTCGTCGGTCAGCTGCACGACCAGCGGCACGTCGAAGGCGTCCTGCAGCCATTTGGTGAAGAGAAAGGGGACCAGGTGGCCGAGGTGCAGCGCCTCAGAGGAGGGGCCCTGTTTTGGTTTTGGTTTTTTTGGTTTGTTTGTTTGTTTGTTTTGTTGTATTGAGGGGGTAGTGTGTTGTTTTTTGGGGTCCGGAGGGGAATTGGTTTTCGGGGCGGGGGCAGAGGTGTTAGACGTGTGGTTATGTGGGCGGGGAGCGAGCGTGCGTGCAGGTGCAGAGGGACGGAGGGCGCAGGGGGCGCGCGCGCGAAAACAAAACTTGACCGCAAACACTGGCCGAAACACGACCCAAACGCAGCAACGAGAAACAAGCACTCACCCGTCCCGTGTACAGGTAGAACGGCTCCCCCCGCTCGTACGCGTCGAGGATTTCGGCAAAGTCGCGCTGCGCGAAGAAGATGCCGCGCTTAAGAAAGGGGTGCGCGGGCACGCCCGTGAGGCGCTCGCACCGGGCGACCAGCTCGGGCGTCAGCGGGGAGCAGCCGAATTGGGCGATCAGCTTGTCGTAGTCGACCTTGCCGTCGGCGCCGCCGGTGACGTCCCAGGGGGTGATGACCTGTCGGCGTGTGAATTTGGCTTGGGTTTGTCGAAAAAGGAGGGGCGCGTGAGCGAAACCAAGAAGGAAAAAATCACTCGCGAGCGAGCGCGTGGGGCGCTCGACGAAGACGCCGTCGGATCAGCGGCGGCGGCGGCGGCGGGCGAGCGACGGCGCACCTGCTCCTGGTTATTCTGGTGCCCGTCCTGCGCCGGCTCCGCCTGCGGGGCAGGGACGGCCGCCGCGTCCGCCATCTGTCCCGCCGGTGCTTGTTGCGGCTCTCTCTTTCGCTCTTTGCTTTTTGCGGGCGCGAGAGACGGAAGAAATTCTGAGAGAGACGGCTGCGCGCGGCCAATCGTTCGCTGGGTTGATCTATGTGTGATCGCGGGACTGTGGGTCGTCGTGTACAGAGTGTTGGGCTGCTGGTGCTTTGAGGGAGACTGAGAGAGCTTGGGCGCGTACCTGTTCCATCGGGTTGCTGCTTGCTTCGGGCGTCTCGCCGACGACGGACCGACGGCGAGCGCGCGCCCGCCGGTGATCGACTTGAATAAAAACCTGCCCGCCTCTCTAGCGCGACAGCCGCGCCGGAACGAAAGCAAGCACTAGAGAGAAGCCTCACGCCACGTCTAGCGCACCAACAAAACGACCACCGAGAGCAGTCCAGCTGAGCCCAACGCGTCGATCCGGACGACCCTCTCCCTCCGCGGCAACTCACACGCGGCGCGGCGCGCCATCTGACCTTGACCAATGCTCAGGCGACTGGCGCGCTATGGCAAGAGCCTGGCGACGGCCTTCTCGCTGGAAGGTGTGCCCAAACGATTGCCTATCGGTCGCTGTCGACGGTGCCGCCAGCGTCGCGCGCGCTCCCTCGCGCTCAACGCCCCGCTCTCTCTCTCGCTCTCCCTCACCGAACACAAAAACAACCCGTAGGCCCCACTGCCGTCGCCCCGCCGCTCGTGATGTTCCGCTTCGAGACGCCTGAGGACCTCGAGCGCTGGCATGTCTCGACGGACGCCTACTTTGGGGGCCGCTCGCGCGCGTCGCTCGACCTGTCGCCGCCGTCGGCACCACCGTTGGCCGGGCCGGGCGGCGGCGGCGGCGGCAGCGCGTCTTCCCAGCGAGAGCAGCAGCAGCAGCAGCAGCAGCAGCAGCAGCAGCAGCAGCAGCCGCACGCTACGTTCTCTGGCCGCTGCAGCACGGCCCCAACCCTGGCGCAGGTCGAGGAGCTTGAGCGCGAGCGCAACGAAGACATGGCGGCGGCCGCCGCCGAGGAAACGGCGGCCAAGACGGGCGCCATGCCGCCGCCGGCGACGGCGGCGCGCAGGAGGAGGCAGGAGGGCGGCGGCGCGGCGGGCGCCGCCGCCAAGAAGCAGCGGGAGATCGCGCACACCAGCAGCAACGCCGAGATCGCGCGCGCGGGCTACGCCGTGGCCGCGTCCAAGGTCCTCGACCTGGGCGACCCGTTCGACCTGTCGCGGCACACGCACCTGGTGTACAGCGTGCGCGGCGACGGCGGGCGCTACGTTGCCAGTCTGCGCGCCGACTCGCTCTCCGGCGGCGGCGGCGACGTTTGGCAGGCGCCTTTTTCCGCGCCGCGCGGCCGGTGGGCCGACGTGCGCCTGCCCCTCTCGGCGTTCGCCTTGACGCACCGGGGGCAGCTCGTCGAGCGGCGCCTGCGCCTGTGCGCGGACCGGGTGCTGAGCGTGGGGGTGTCGTTTGCGGCGGCGGGGCAGGACGCCGAGGCGCGGCGAGGCGGCGGCGCGGGGGGCGGCGGCGGCGGCGGCGGCGGCGGGGGCGACGAGGACGGCGGCGGCGGCGGCCTTGACGGAGCAGGGGGCGGCGCCGCGTTTCGGCTCGACGTGCGCGAGATCCGCGCCGAGGCATCCGACGAAGGGTGGAGCGAGGGCTGATCGTTGTGTAACCAAGATCGGGGCGCGTGTTCAAACAGAATGATATGGTTTCAAAAGAAGAAGATGCATTTATGGCGCGGTGAGGAACAAACGGCGGAGCGGAAGGAGTCGGCAAACACGCCAACCGAGGAAAAAAGCGAAAACAGAAAAAAAGGGTCCAACTGATCGCCAGAACTCAGGGAAGATGTCCAGAACCCAGGGAAGATGTCTTATTCGCCCAGAAACAAACGATAGCAAGCAACGCCCCCTTCCGGGAAGGGCCTTTCTTTCTTCAACCCCTCTCTTTCACACGCGGCGCCCCACCTCCCGCCGCCCCCTCCATCAGCCTCCTCCGCCCGCGCGCCGCTGCTGTGGCGCCAATGCGCTCCGCGCTGCTGCTGCGCGGCCGGGTCACATGTGCCGCCACCGCCCCACCCGCCGGCCTACCACCGCCCCTTCCATCATCAGCCTCCGCCCGCGCTGCGACGCCATGCGCTCGCCGGCCGGGTCACATGTGCCGCCACCGCCCCACGCGCCGGCCTACCGCCGCCCCTTCCATCATCAGCCTCCGCCCGCGCTGCAACGCCATGCGCTCGCGCTGCTGCGCCGCCGGGTCGACGTCGTCCAGGCCGGGGGCGTACGGCAGCGCCACCTGGGTCACCCCAAGCCCGTTGTCTTTCCACGCGTCGATCCCCCGCGTGATGTCGTCCGGCACCGCCATCGTGCCCATCCGCATCGTGCGCGGGTCGACCGCGTAGTAGCCGCAAAAGTCGGTGTACCCTCCGCCCAGGTCGGCCTTCTCCGGGTCGTCGATGATCCGGCCGCGCGCGTCCTTGTCCACGACGGGCGTGGCGCCCATCTTTTCGCTCCAGCGCCCGCCGTCGTCGCGCCGCAGAAAGTGAAAGTCGCCCGTGCACGAGCTGAAGAAGCAGCCGCTGCGCGGGCGCACGAACAGGGCGACGTACCACCCGCCGCCCTGAGGCTGCGCGTCGGCGGAGCGGAACACCTCGGCGCGGTCCGCCTTGCGCCCGCCGTCGCGCTCGACGCCCTCGCCGACGAGCTTGCACGTGAAGCGCGAGGGGTCGGGCGGCGGCGCGTCGGGCGCGCTGGCGCCCGGCATGCCCCACGAGGCGGCGTCCGGCTTGTCCAGGGCGTAGGCGTAGCAGTTGGTGCGCAGCAGCGCCTGGCCCGGGACCTTTTGCCAGTAGGAAAACTGCCCGTCCTTCTCGCGGTAGTACTCGCACGCGCCCGGCTTGTCCTTGCCGGTCTCGGGCGTCAGCCACGCTCCGGTGCCGGCGTCGTTGCACGTGGTCTGGACGTTGAAGCCGCCGAGCGGAAAAACGGGCGACGGCTTCATAGAGCCGTCGTCGCTCAGCGCCGCCGTGCGCATGAACAGGGCCTCGGGGACGTCGCGGGTCGAGACGTTGAAGTGCCGGTTCCAGGGGGCCGGGTCGAACTTGACGGCCGAGGCGGACCCCGCGGCGAGGAGCGCGAGGAGGAGGAGCAGGGGGCGGAGGAGCGCGCGGGCGCACGTCGCGGCGGCGGTCGCGGGCTGGCGGGGCCGGCGCGGGCGCGGGCCGCCGCCGCCGGCGCCTGCTGCGGCTGCTGCCGTTGCTGTTGTCGTTGTGGCTGACATCGTACTTGTTCTTCTTCTCCCAGTCGGTGTCCTGTGGCGGTCGTTGTTTGCGGGGAGGGGGGGGGGGGGGGGGGGGGGGGGGGGGGGTGGGGCGCGGGGGGGGGGGGGGGGGGGGGGGGGGGGGAGGGGGGGGGGGGGGGGGCCGC